>Ga0180007_10001016_pt1 | contig 40916 bp, 26 predicted proteins | sample MM_PC_MetaG_FD_121122 | JGI IMG/M metagenome (GOLD analysis project Ga0180007, IMG submission 121122) | Groundwater microbial communities from the Aspo Hard Rock Laboratory (HRL) deep subsurface site, Sweden - MM_PC_MetaG | ecosystem: Environmental > Aquatic > Deep subsurface > Groundwater... | reverse complement strand
TACTAAGAAAGAGACAATTAATATTTCAGTAGCCGGAGACAGCAAGAGCGATGATAATTCAGAGGGAAATCTTGTGGTTTCAGCAGGAGCGATTGATCATTTCTTAATCAGCCATGATAATAGTGCTATTCAAAATGTCGCGGAGCAAGTTAGTATTACTGCTAAGGATTTGTATGGCAATACTAAGGACAATTATTTAGGGACAATATTAGTAAGCACGCTTAATGAAACAGGAGAAATAATTTGGAGTTTACAGACAGGCGGCGGAGTTTTTAGTGATGCTGGTACTGGAATAGATAGCGCGACTTATGGCTATATAGTTTCAGACGCGGGAATTGTCACTTTAACTTTGAGCTGTAGTCAAGCGGATACTTTAAATATCGCGGTGATTGGTGATGCTAAAACCGATGATGATACTGAAGGTACTTTAGCTGTTCAGGCCTCTTCTGTTACTGCTGACGCGGTAGCGAATCCAGTTACTACAGCATCGGTTACCGCGGGCGCAACAGATATACTTATTCTTGATTTGACAATTACTAATAATAATGTTTTGGCTGGAGATACAATTACTTCAGTAACTCTTAATAATACCGGGACTATTTCTGATAGTGAAATATCTTCGGTGAAACTATATTATGATAGTAATAATTCCGGCGACTATACCTCAGGAGTAGATGCCCAGGTTGGCAGCGGTATATTTTCTGGAGGCAGTAAAACTTTTTCCGGTTTAAGTATAAGTTTGGCGCAGATCGGCACAGAAGATTTATTTGTAGTGGTTGATCTTAATAATAATGTTAATGAGGGCGATATTATTGATATTGAAATTCCGGTCAATGGAATTGTTTTAAGTAATGCTCCGGCTATTAAGAGTTCGGTACTTAATTCAGCTGGCACAAGGTTTATTGAGCTTATTTTAGATCACTTTGTTATCGCGCATGATGGCGCGGCTAGCGCGGGTTTAGCGGAGCTAGTTACAGTTACGGCAAAAGATATTTATGAGAATATATTGACTTCCTATGACGGATTGATCTCGCTGAACACAAATGGTACTGGTGATATCAGCTGGTCTTTATCTTCAGGCTTGGGTAGTTTTGTTGATGCGGGGGGTGACGATGATACAGCGATATATACGTTTAATCCCAGTGATAATGGTTCAGCGGTATTTGCAATTATAGATGAGCTTGCTGAGACGATTAATATAAGTGTCACCGGAGGCGGTAAGTTAGATAATAATACAGAGGGTAATCTGGTAATAAGTCCTAATGTGCTGGATCATTTTGATATTGATCATGATACTGCGGCAGTAGCAGGTATTGCTGAGCAAGTGACTGTAAGGCCGCATGATCAGTATCATAATGTTATTGAGGATTATACAGGTTCAATCACTCTGGATACTAATGGCAGTCTGGATACGATAGGCTGGGCAATATTCGCGGGATTTGGAACATTTAATGACGATGGAGCCGGCGCGGATACAGCGACTTACACTTTTAGTTCTTCAGATAACAGTACTGCTGTTTTTACGATAACTGATACTAGCGCTGAATCAATAGATATAAGTATTACCGGTGATGGTAAAACAGATCTTAATGATGAAGGAAATCTTGTTTTTGCGCCGGCAGGGCTTGATCACTTTCTGATCAGTCATGATAATGTTGCGCAGGCTGGTATTGCTGATAATATTACGATTATTGCAAAAGATGAGTATGGAAATACAATCAGCAATTACGCGGGACAAATAATTGTTGATACAGACGGGACAGCGGCTTCAATCGGCTGGGCTAATGTATCAGGAACCGGTGTGTTCGCGGACAATGGTTTAGATTCGGATACGGCAATTTATACTTATACGGCAAGTGATAATGGTATTGTGGTCTTGTCAATTACGGATGCCATATTGGAAAACCTGAATATTTCAGTATCCGGGGATTTAAAAATTGATGATGATACAGAGGGGCTTTTAAGTGTTGGGCCTGGCCTTATCGATCATTTTTCCATAACCCATGACGGATTTGCTTTACAGAACGCGCCGGAAAATATTATGGTTGATGCTTATGACGCTTTTGGTAATCAAAAGACAGATTACGTGGGCATGATTATCCTAGATACCAGCAGTACCGGCGAGATTACCTGGGCAACTTCTGGGGCAGGGATCTTTAATGATAATGGCATTGGTAATGATACAGCTGTATATACGTTTGATTTAGGTGATAATGGCAGTGCGCTTTTTACAATGACTGACGATACCGCGGAAACGATTAATCTATCTGTCACCGGAGATTCAAAGTCGGACGATGATAATGAAGGGGAATTGGAAGTAGTTGCAGCAGGATTTCATCATTTTAAAATCACTCATGACGGCAATGCGGTTGCTAATGTGCCTGAACATATCACGATAACCGCGAAAGATGTGAGTGATGTTACTGTTAGCAATTATGTGGGCACGATGACTATTGATACTAATGGAACAGCTTCCGCGATTAACTGGACGCTTAATGCCGGAAGCGGTGTTTTTAATGATGACGGCGCCGCGGTAGACACAGCAACTTATACATTTAATCCTGTTGATAATGGTGTAGTGATTTTGGATATTACCAATACCCAAACAGAGACATTAAACATCGCAGTTTCAGGAAGCGGCAAAATCGACGATAATACTGAAGGTAACTTGGTGATTAACCCTGCTGGATTGCATCACTTCAGTATATCCCATGATAATAATGCAATAGCTGGTATCGCGGATAATGTAATAATAACCGCTAATGATGCTAATCAAAATCCAGTAACCAATTATACGGGTTCAATAACTATAGATACAAACGGTACAGCGGGAACAATTACCTGGGCAAAGATATCAGGCAATGGAGTTTTTGCTGATGGCGGCGCCGCGGTAGACACGGCAACCTATACATTTGATGGCGCTGATAACGGAGTTGTTACTCTGAGCATAGCGAATACAAAATCAGAAAGTTTTAATATTTCTGTTATAGGTGATTCAAAATTAGATGATGATACAGAAGGCAATATCACAGTTGTTCCAGCTGGGATTGATCATTTTGTGATTATGCATGATGGTTTGGCAGAAGCCGGGATTGCTGAGAATATAACAATAACAGCAAAAGACGCATATTCTAATACAATAACTGATTATATAAGCCAGATTATAGTAGATACAAATGGTTCCGCGACGACAATTACCTGGGCGAAGATATCAGGCAATGGAGTTTTTGCCGATGGCGGCGTTGCTGTAGATACGGCAACCTATATATTTGATGGCGCTGATAACGGAGTTGTTACATTAACTATAATAGATACAAAATTAGAATCTCTTGATATTTCGGTAGCCGGAGACTCTAAAACAGATAATGATATGGAAGGGATTCTTTCTGTAGGCGCGGGAGCATTGGATAAATTTGTTATCGCGCATGATAATAATGCGATAGCCGGGACTCCGGAATCAATTACGATAACAGCTTATGATGTTTATAATAATATCAAAACTAATTATGCCGGTACTATTACTTTGGATACCAATGGTACGGCTACAAGTATAACCTGGACGAAAATAGCAGGCATTGGTGTATTTAATGATGGGGGTGACTTGCTTGATAGCGCGACTTACGCATTTCTTAGCGCGGATAATGGGACTGCTGGATTTACGATAAATGATACGGTTGCTGAGTCAATTGATATTGATATCTCAGGATCCGGTAAATTTGATGATGATACAGAAGGGAATCTGGTTGTTGTTCCTGCTGGGCTTGACCATTTTAATATTTTGCATGACGGTAGTGCTACAGCAGGTATAGCGGAAAACATAACAATAACCGCCAGAGATATCTATGATAATAATCAGGACGATTATGCAGGGAGTATAATTGTAGATACAAACGGCACAGATACGACAATTACATGGGCCAATGTAAGCGGCGGCGGAATTTTTAATGATAATGGCGCGAGTGTGGATACGGCTGTTTATACATATGACCCAACTGATAACGGGATAGTTACTCTTTCTGTTAATGATACAAAAGCAGAAACGATTCTTATCTCTGTGAGCGGAAGCGGTAAATTGGATGATGATACTGATGAAGACTTAACAGTTAATTCTAATGTTTTAAATTATTTTGTAGTAAGCCATGATAATATTGCGATCCAATCAGTTAGTGAAGATATTTCTGTAACTGCCTATGATCAGTATGGTAATACTAAAATAGATTATACTGGTACTATTACCCTGGATACAACCGGGGATGTTAATAATATTTCCTGGATACTGAATACCGGGTCAGGCAGTTTTCTTGATGGGGGAGTAAGTGCGGATACGGCTACGTATACATATGCAGGGCAGGATGCGGGTATTGCCTTGTTTGGGATGACTGATAATACAGCAGAAACTCTGAACATTGCGGTTGATGCCGGAGGGATAAATGATAATAATACAGAAGGAGATCTAGTAGTTCAGGCTTCTTCCCTTACTATAGATATAATTGCTAATGCCCTAGCCAGCGGTTATATCGGACAAGGAGCAAGCGGCTATGTGCTTATGGATCTGACTTTAACCAATAACAATGTTATGGCAGCAGATGATATCCAGAGTATAATCCTAAATAATACAGGTACTATTTTAGACGCTCAGATAAGTTCAGTAAAACTGTATTATGATAGTAATAATTCAGGGACTTTTAGTCACGGCATTGACGCCCAGGTTGGCGCGGGAAGTTTTTCCGGAGGCAGTATTACTTTTTCAGATATTAATGTGACAATTCCAATCGCGGGAACAGAAGAGCTTTATGTTACGGTTGATCTGGCCGGTACAGTAACTGATGGGGCTATTGTGGATATAAGCGTGCCGGTAAATGGGATTACTTTTGAATTTTCACCTGATGCCGAGGACAGTATTTTAAATTCAGCAGGAAGTTATATTGTTGATTCTATGGTGCCAAGCAGTGTTTTAGACTTAGCTACAACTTCTCATAATAACGCAATAAGCATTTGGAATGATCCGCAGTCACGGGATAATACTGTAACAGTAAGCTGGAGCTTAGCAACAGATTCAGCTAGCGGCGTAGACGGTTATTCTGTGCTTTGGGATAATAATCCGACAACATTGCCTGATAGTGTAAAAGACATAGAACAAACCCAGAACTCAATTACAAGCGCGGCGCTGTCTGATGCTAATACACATTATGTTCATGTGCGCAGCGTTGATAATGTAGGTAATTGGGAATCCACGGCGGCAAGTCTTGGCCCGTTTTACATCGATACTAGTGTTCCGGCAGCGACTTCTATTTATCAAATAATAGAATATGCCGGTGGTGATTATTTAAGTATCAGCGGAAATACGATTTATTATTCCGGTCTTGCTTATTCCGCTTTTCGGGTTTATGTTAGCGCCAGCGATGCGGGATCAGGGTTAAAACAAGCTTTATTCCCAACAACAACCAGCGCGGGCGGAATTGATTTTACGGAAGATGTTGGGGCTTACCAGTATTTATATACATACGAAATATCAGCTCCTGGGGCAAGCTATAATAATGTTAATGCTGTTGTTTATGACAATGCCGGGAATTTGACTAATGTGCCTTTTAGTGTTGTGCTTGATAGTACAGCGCCTGATTTTGTGACAACCCTTACCTCGTCATCGCATACCCAGGGAGTGCCGTCAGTTAATAATGATATTATCTTTACCTGGTCTGATGTTAGTGATACTCAGTCCGGAGTCGCGGGTTATAGTATTATTGTAAATACAAATCCGACTACGATACCGCCGCAATATCTGAACGTGGATCAAGGCCAAGGAACATATACGGCCAGTGATCTGGCTTCCGGCAGTTATTATGGGCATATTCGTAGTGTGGATAATGTGGGTAATTGGTCAAGTACGGTTACCCATGCCGGACCGTATATAATCGGCAGAGGAAATCTAACGGCAGCGATTACGAGTTCGAAAAATATTATTAGTACTGATCAGCAGTTTGAAGTTACTATGATCGTGGATAATACCGGAAGTTCGGCTGTTAATGATGTTGATCCGAGTACTTTGATTGTTGATACAACTGGAGCGGCAACAGCTATTACAAGTTCAAATCCGGCTGCTCAGGATATTGCTCCGGCAGGCCAAAAACAATTTCAATGGACATATACGGCCGGGCTAAATCCCGGGACAATTAGTTTTAAAGGTTATGCTCAGGGAACTGATACTGATGGGATAATTAAATCTAGTGTTATTTCCTCAAATGATATTACAGTCGAACAAAAAGCTAATTTAAGTTTGAGTGTTTTAGCTGCTCCAGCAACTGTAAATACCAATGAAAATATAACGATCAAAGTAAATGTTTCTAATACCGGGCAAGCTGACGCGGTAAATGTGGCGCCATTGCTTACTCCGTCAGGTTCAGCGATTCCAATTATTGATTCAGGGCCAAGCCCTGCAACTGCCACAATAAAAGGCGGCAGATCAAAAGAGTTTGTATTTATTGCTCATGGCGCAGGCGCGGGAGTGGCGAATTTTACAGCAACTATTGCTCAAGGCAGTGATGAAAATTCTAACGCGGTTTTAAGCGTTAACCAAGCTCAGGATTCAGTTACAGTCCAATCACCGCCTTCTTATGAACTGACATCGTCAATAAGCGCGACTCCCGCTTCGGTGCAGCCATCAGGCACTATTACAATTACAATGAATGTTCAGAATACCGGCGGCAGTATATTAAGTAATGTTACTCCGTCTAGTTTAGCTGTGGGCGGAACTTCATCAGACGCGATTTATGCGACTGGGCCTACTCCAGCTAATGTATCAAGTTTGGCTGCAGGAGCAGAACAGCAGTTTATCTGGACTTATACCGCGGGAAGTACATTGGGAACTATTAACTTTACTGGTAATGCTAATTCAACAGAAACAGCATCCAGCGCAACAGCTTCCAGCGATATTACGATTTTAACTGAATCAGCTATTTTAATATCAGCTATTGCCGCTACTCCAGCATCTTTACTTACTAATGCGACAATAACCGTGACAATGACTGTGACCAATACAGCTAATAGCGGAGGGGCAACAGCAGAGAATGTAATTCCATCAATATTAACAATTGGCGGCAGTAGCGGAGAAGCAAATTTATTAACCGGGCCAAGCCCATCCAGCGCGAACATTGCTCCGCAGGCGCAGCAGAATTTTATTTGGACATATAGAGCCGGAATAACTCAGGGCACAGTAAATTTTACGGGTAATGCTTCAGGTACTGATTCCAGTGATCAAGCAGATGTAAGTTCCGCGGCTAATACCTCAGCTAATGTGAGCATCAATACGCTAAACGCGGATTGGATATATCCTACAGGAACAAATGTTCTTGGGCCAATCCGGAGCATTCCGATTGCTTATTGGGGCATGGAAAATAAAATTTATATTGGTTCTGATGACAATAATCTATATATTTTAAACGGAGATACGCATGAACTTGATGCCAGCTTTACAACATCGGGAAAGATCAGAGGTTTGCCGTATCCATCAACTGATATTGACGGCGCTGACTTAAAAGATATTGTTTATTTTGGAACAGTGGGTAAAACAGTTTACGGTTTATGGGCAGATAATACGCTTAGATGGAATAGGGTTATGGGTGAGGCTCTTACAACCACAGTATTGTATGATTATGTTTCCGGTGTGTATTTTGGTACTACCGCGAATAATATATATTGTATTGATGCCGTGGATGGAACCGATTTCTGGGGAGCTCCGGCAGCTGTGGGAGGAGCAATTGAATCATCGCCAGCAATGATTTATGTTCCGACTTTGGATTATGATGAAATATATTTTGGAGCAAGTGACGGTAAAGTTTATGGATTTAAGGCAATTGACGGCACAGGAGCGCGTACTTTTGATACTGGTTTTGGCGCAGAGGGCGCGATTAAAACAGCGCCAACGATTACTTTGCAAAACCCGAGTGTGGGAAGTTCACGGCGTTTGATGCTGTTTGGCACGGCAAATGGGAAATTCTACGCGGTTAATACGGCGAATCTAAGTTCTGCTCCCGTGGATACAGGTTGGAGTGTTAATCCGATTTCAGTAGGCGGGTCAGTTTATTCCGCGCCCTGGTTTGATACAGATTCGAGATATGTATTTTTTGGTTCGCAAGATGGTAAACTCTACGCAGTCAGTATTGCTGACGGCAGCATGAAAGCTAATTTTCCAGTTGATGTTAGCTCGCCGATAGATTCCTGGCCGCTGGTTGAAAATGGAATAGTTTATTTTGGCGCTGATAATGGAAAATTTTACGCGGTTGATGCGGACACAGGGCAAATAGTTCCCGGATGGCCTTATGATACAGGCGATGCGATTAAAGGCGGCGCGGCGCTTCATTTGATATATAATACTGATACCTGGGATGTGGAAGAAACTTATGTAATCGTTGGTTCGGATTCAGGTAAGATATATTCGTTCAAAGCCGTGAAATAACAGAATAAACAATTATGAATTACTAATTATGAGTTATGAATGACAAAAAGAATATAATTTTAAAAATTGTAGGGTGCTGCTTGTCTGGCCCGCTTATTAATGATTTCACTTTGTGACCTTGTAACTTGTGTGTATTATTTGGGAGATGTGTTAATACTCAGTAAGGTTTAACGGTTTAGGCTAAAAACAATAAATTTTAAGACGATAGCCGTTACCGTAAGACGAAACGGGCTTCGTAACCGTAACCGTTTAGAGCTGTGGAGGAGTTTGTATGAAAAGGATTAGTTGCGCCTTAATTTTAATCGTAATTTTGTGTGCTGTCCCGGCATTTGCCGCTGACTGGCCGATGTTTCGCAAGGATGCTTTGCATCAAGCTAATGCTGATGAATTATTACAGCCGCCTCTTAGAGAAAAATGGCATTTTACAACTGAAGGAAAGATTATTTCATCGCCAAGTGTATATAAGAATGCAGTGTTAATTGGTTCAAGAGATAATTACTTGTATTGTATTAATACTGATAATGGGGGATTGAACTGGAAATTTAAAACTAAAGGATGGGTAGATTCATCAGCGGCTGCTTCTGATGATAAGATTTATGTATCATCGAGAGATGGCAATCTCTATTGCCTAAATTTCGAAGACGGCAAACTTTTATGGAAATATACAACTGGAGGCACTGATTTTTCTTCACCATTGGTCGCGGATAATAAAGTGTTTTGTGCTAGCGGGTTTCCTAATAAGTTTATTTACGCGCTTGACGCGGAGACTGGTAAAGAGATCTGGAAAGTGGAAACTAATCAAATGGTATATTCATCAGCAGCATTATATCAAGATGAAATATACATAGGTTCGAATGATGGCCATGTGTATTGTTTAAATAAAGACACTGGGGCTGTGGTGTGGAAGTATCAGACCAAAGGCGGTATTTATATGGCATCACCGACTATTGATGTAAATAAATTATTTTTCTCTGCTGGTGATTTCGACTGGTCGGTTTACGCGCTTAATCTTGATAAAGGCACTGAGGCATGGAAGTATGAAATTGAAGATAATCAGCCTACCCCTAATTATGTATCAACAGTGGCGGTATCGGATAAAGGTATTTTTATTATTGCTGGTTATGAACAGCAATATATTTATTGTTTAAATGGTTTAAATGGGAAATTACAATGGAAGCAGGCTTTAGGGCCTGCGGCGCGGTATGGTTTTTCTTCGTCTGCTTGTGTTACAGAAGATATTGTTTATATTGCTTCAGCTAAGGGAATATTAATCGGTTTGGAAATCAGCACAGGTGTGTTAAAATGGCAGTATGGATTAAGTTCAGGAGTGCTTTCTTCTCCTACAGTTGCTGATGGTAAATTGTTTATTGCCACAATTGATGGTAAGTTATACGCGTTTGAATAAGCAAGGAAATAAAAATGAATCTTAAAGCAAATAAAGGATTTACGCTGGCAGAAATTTTAGTCGCGGGATTTGTTGCCACTGTCGCTTTTGTGGCAATTTTAGGCACATTAACTAATATTACTTTGCTCAATGAACTTAATCAGGAGAAAACTTTTGCCGTCATGCACGCGCAGTATATTCTTGAGGAAATCCGCGACGCGGCTTTTGCCAATCTTGAGAATGATATTAATAATGGGAATTGGGATTTTAATCTGAATCAATTGTCGGCAAATCCGTATAATTTTACTGGGCTGACTGCAGAAAGTGTGGATACTATGGTTGTTGCCAGCGGCAATCCTTTACAAATAAGGTTAACAGTTAATTGGGCTGATCGCCGGGGAACAGCCAGGAATTATTCTTTAGAAATGTTGAGGACAGATTAATGAAAGGATTTACATTAGTAGAGTTAATGGTTTCAATATTAATTATGACTGGAATGGTTATTGCTTTGTTCGCGGCTTTTGAAGTGGGAAGAAATGTCTATGATTCTAATCAGGGTTTAATGGAAAAGCAAAGGATAATCCAGCAAACAATGGGAGCAATGGTAAAAGAAATCCGGCAGGCAAAACTTTCTGATATTACTCTAAGCAATGGAAATACCCGGATTGATTTTATAATTCCGACAGGAGTCAATCCTTTGACTAATTCCAGTAATATCAGATATTCGATTTCAAATAATCAGATTGTGCGGGAGCATCCTCCAGGCAATCAGCAGGTTTTAGCGATTAATGTCGATTCTCTGATATTTGATTTAAGCGGCAATTTATTGGAAATAGAAATTCAGGCGCGTATTTCATTAAGAACCGGGGATATGGTATTCACTGTAAAAGAAAAGGTTTCTTTACGCAGCTAGCGAGGGTTATGATGAATAAAAAAGGCTTTGCCATGGCTTTAAATTTGGTGATTATTGTTGTTTTAACAATTCTTGCCAGTGCTTTACTTTTGCGCGGAGCAGTAGCAAGCAAGCGAACCGAAGGGTTTGTTGATCAGACGCGGGCATTTTGGATGGCTGAATCAGGCATAGCTAAAGCAGTGTATGAACTTAATAATGGAGCATGGTCTGGCTGGACAGTACAAGGGAATAATCGATTATTGCAAGGTTCATTGGGCATTGCCGGTGATTATGATATAACGGTTTATGATTATCTGAGCGCTAATGTGCGGATTGAATCAACCGGATTTTATCCTAATAGAACAGCCGCAAGTCCGATAACCCGTAAGGTTGAAGTGCTTGTATCCAAAGCCAATAATTCTTTGTTTAAATACGCGGCTTTTGCTGAAGGCACGCTGTCAATCAGCGGTCAAGGTTCTACTGACAGTTATGATTCATCTTTAGGTGCTTATGGCGGAGCTAATATTGGTTCTGATGGAGATGTGGGCAGTAATACGGAATTTTCCGGCGCAGGGCAGGCTTATGTAGATGGGGATATAAATATTCCGGTAGGCGAAACAGCTCCGGCCGCGACGTATTATTCCGGTACGGTGATTGAAGAAGATAAACCAACTTTAACAACGGTTTCCGTGCCAACAAATTTAACAACATTAACTAATCTTGGCAGTATTTCCAGTACCACAACGTTGACTCCGGGGGATTATCAATACTGGATGATTAATTTAGCAAGCACAAAGACAGTGACACTTGTCGGGCCGATAAATCTTTATTTAACCGGAACAACTGCGATAAGCATATCTGGTCAGGCTCAGATTTATATTGACCCAGCCAGCGCTGGACCAGTGAATATTTATTTTGACGGTGATGTTAGTTTAAGCGGACAGGGAATAACCAATGCTACCAGTATTCCGTCAAATCTGATTCTGTATGGAACAGGACCGACTCAGGATATTCAGTTATCGGGACAAGGCGATTTTTACGGGGGAATATATGCTCCGGATTCAGATTTAAAACTCACTGGCCAGGGCTCATTGTTTGGGGCTTTTGTTGGTAATGCGGTTACCATCAGCGGCCAAGGGGGAATCCATTATGATACTCAGCTTGGCTCAGCCGGTGCCGCAGCACTAAACAGTTACGCGATTACCAGCTGGAGTGATACGCAAAATTCTTTTGGGATATATCAATGATAGGGTTTTAGGAATATTTTTTTGTGCCGCGGATACAGCTGATACTAAGAGAAATAGTAGCAGCTGTAGCACATTTAGCACAGCCTAAAGCATTTATCTCATAAATTTCCCGAGTATCAATACGCGGCGGCTGATACTTTTTTTTCTGCTCTGATTTCCTATTTTTCTTATCCATTTTTTTATTATACATTAATCCAGAAAATTCAACAACTTATTTTTTTCTGGTTTTTTCTGGCGGTTTTTACCCGGTTTGTTATTGTTTTTCAGTTTTTTTGCAGTTTCTTTTTGCGGGTTAGGATTAACCACAGTTTCTACTGCTGATTTTAATTCTTCCGAGGTCTGCGCTTGTCCGACAATAGTAAGTTTATCTTTAGATGCTTGGGTGATTTCCTGAAGTTCTTTGATACTTTTAAGTATTCTAGGACTGAGAAAAATAAGCAGTTCTGTTTTTAATGTTGTTTTTTTTGTTTTCTTAAATAAATTTCCCAGATAGGGAATGTCTCCCAGTAAGGGCACTTTGTTTTCAATAATACTATCATTGTCCCGCATCAGCCCGCCAAGCACAACAGTATGGCCATCCGGAACCATTACCGTGGCATCAGCTTCGCGTTTATTGATTATGCTGGCATCAAATAATGTCTTAGCGCTTAGGTCTTTTAATTCAGCATGCACTTTTAAATTAACAAAACCATCCTGGCTGATCCGCGGAGTAACTTTAAGTCCAAGGCCGACATCCTGATATTTAAAATTCACAGTGGTAACATTATTTACTAAATCAGTGACTGATGACTCAATAATCGGAATTTCCTGTCCCACGGTAATTGAAGATTCCTGATTATTAGACGCCAAAATCCGGGGTGTGGAAAGAACCTTGGTGTTTTCCTGAGTTTTTAAAATAAATCCTAAAAGATTTGTCCGTTCATTTTGATTTAAAATCCGATAAGTGAATCCTTGAGTCGAGGCCTCAGTGGATAAATTAAGCAGCGAGTGAAAGATGTTTTGATCATTACTGCCGGTTTTAATTCCTTCGGTTGTTAGTGTGGGATTTGTGGAAGACGCGTATTCAACTCCCATGGTCAGATCATCACTGAGCGTGACATCCATCAGGATGACTTCAATCATTGCCTGGGGAGGAAAAACATCGAGCTTTGTGATTAAACGCTCAATTGCCGGAAAATTAACTAAAGCCGTGGCCACTACTATTGAATTCGTTTCTTCTTCTGAATAAGCTTCGATCGCGCCAAAAATCTCTAAGGGAATATCTCCCAGTCCGAGTTCACTGAATTCCGGGTATCTGGCCTCTTTGTCTTCTTTGGAAAGATCATTCAGGATTTTAGCGATTTTAACAGCATCGCCATAATTAACCACAAAGGTTTTTACCTGCATAGTCGCGGGCAAAGGCCGGTCAATTTGTGAGATAATTGTGGCTAAACGTTTAATATTAGAAGAAGTGTCTGTAATAATAACTGTATTTGTGCGTTCATTGGCCAGAATATTGCCGTGTTTACCAATCAAGGATTGCAGCTCATTTTTAATTTTAACAGCCGAGGAATATTTAAGCGGCATTACTTGGGTGATCACAATGTCTTGATCTTTGATAAAACCCGGCCAGCTGCCGATCTGCACTTCGACATTAGACTGTTTGATGTCAGCAATCGGAACAATTTTTAAGGCTTCTCCTGATTTGACAATAGTAAAACCGCGGATCATTAAAGCACTTTCCAGAACATTGATCACAGTGTCGGGTTTAACTTTTTCCATGCTGACTATGGAAATTGTTCCTTTTAGATTTTCATTGGGAATGATTATTGTGCCGGTTAAATCGCCTAATACTTTGATCGCCTGATTAATATCCGCGTCCTGAAAACTTAAAGAAATCAAGTTTTCACTTTCAGGGTTTTTATCAGGATTATCAGGATAATTATAACTATTATCCGTGTGCTCCTGTGAAAAAGCACTGCTGGTAAGCAAGAATAGTAATAAGAATATTCCGGTAAACATAAATTTTAATTGTTTCATTTTGTCCCCCTAGTCCCTGAGCGTATTTGTTGGATTGTATTGGATCTTAAAGTTTGGGGTGATGTCTGATCATCACTGCTGTCATTTTCTTGAACTGAAGCCGGGGCAGTTGGCTCAAGCGGAGTTGTCGGAATATTCTGATTGCTGCCTTGCTGGAGTTTTAATTCAAATTCTTTGCCATCTTTTTCAATAAGTATTTTATTTAACATAATTACTTTAACTGTGTAGTCCTCAATTGCTTCATTAACTGAAACATAAAATCCTTTTTTTGAACTTTTTTGTTCGACAATCGCTTTGTAACCATTTTTAATTTCAATAACTCCGGTAAGAATAAAATCCAAGCTGTCTTTTTCTGCTGTTTTTGGTTTTTCTTTTAAATTATTTTCCATTTCTAATTTCTGAGGATCTTGTTTAGGGCGAAAAAAATTTCTTTGTTCGATTATTTTGTAATAATTAAAGGATGAATCGTCTACCAGTAAGTTTGATTCATGCTCTAACTGTAGGTTAGATTCCGTTGACTGGGCATAACCGAGAACAGAAGACAGAAAACAGAAAACAGAAAAGAATAAATAAGGATATAACATTGTGAAATTCTTAAGAATACAATTCCGGACTATAGTTTGTGTATTGTGAGTTATGGTTTGACTCATGGTTGCTCCTTTAAAAATATGGTTGAAATGACCAAATGACCTTTTAGCAATGCGGAACGTTCTGATTTTGGCTGCAAGCTTAAACGATTAGCAACTAAAACAACAGATGATTTGCGCATTTGATAAAGAAAACGGACAAGATTGCCCAGATTTGCTTCCATATTTATTTCAACAGAAAGTTCATTGCAAAAGCCAAGTTCGCGCAATGGCTGGGGGTTCATTGACTCAATATGAATATTTGTTATTTTAGCAACTTCGCTGATCGCGGTTAAAAAATTACCTTGACCTCTTTCTGAGGGAAGTTTGGCTTGAATTTTTCGGTTTATCGCCGCGTAGGATTCATTCAAAGTGGTTTTTTGGTTGATTATTGCCTGGCTTTTTTCAAGCAAAGCCAGTTTTTGCCTGGTTTGACTGTTTTGTTCAGTCCATTTTTTCGCAAAAGGAATGATTATCGAAAAATAAAGCAGGCTGATAGCAGCTATGCTGGAGATTAAAATTATAAGCTTTTTATTTTTTATCCACATATCATGTAGCCTCGTCATTTTTTATTTTACAGGAAAGCTCAAAATCAATTATTTCCTCGCCAGGTAATCCTTTTTTTCGGGTAAATAATATTTTTACATCAGCGAATAACGAGGATTCATTTAATTGCTGAGAAAAATTCACTACGGATGAATGCGATTGGGCTATGCCGGATAAAGTTACTGCCAGGCTTTTCTCAAAAGCAAAATTATTTATAGTAATGTCATAGGGCACGATTATGCTTATTTCCCGCAAAATTTCCATACATGAATTTTTAGCTCCAACATAATCTTCAATGGTTTGGATCTTGTCTCGTAATTGGGAAATAACTAATAACTCCGGTTTTAGACTCTCGAGCTGCTGATCTAAAATTTCTATTTTTTGGGCCCTTAAAGCTAATAACCAGGCAGGGAAGATAAAGATAATCAATCCGATAAATAATAAAATAGCAGCGAATGTAAGTTGTTTTATTTTTAGCTGTTTGGCTTTTTTCGCGTGTTTTATGTTTTTGGGAACAAGATTGAGATTTAAATATCCAGGCTGAGGATCTTTTTTTATCAGCCCGGCGCATAAATGAAATTCTTGCGCGTGTTTTTCATAATTACTGATGACTGAAGAATCTCCATTGAGGGGTAAAGCTTTTTCCATCACTATTTTTATTTTTAATTTTTCCCGCAAATATTCATTAAAGTTTTGTAAACAGGAACCGCCGCCGCTTAAATTCAGTTGTTGGATGTCACTTTTTCCCGTGTTTATCTGGTATGATTCTATGGTGCGATTGATTTCCTGAATAAGATTATCCGCCCATTTTGAAGATACGTCGGAAATAGTTTTTTGAATTTCATTGGTGTCTTTTTTTGTAATAATAATCCCATTTTCATGCTTTAGTTTTTGGGCATTGTCAAAACTGATATTAAGGTTTTTACTCAAGCGAAGAGTTAAGTCTTTTGATCCCCAGGCAATGTTTCGGCAAAAGCTTAACTGATTATGGGTAATCAGATTTATATCTGTATGCGCTGCTCCAATATGTACTTGTAAGTAAATTCCTTCTTTTCGGGCTTGAGCTAATGAACTGTTATAAAGCGCGATCGAACTTACTTTAATGCTGTCGGGATATAAATCAAGAGTTTCTAGAAAACTTAAATGATCTTTGATTAAAGTTTTTTTCGCGGCGATAAGCAATATTTTACTTTCCGGAGCCACCTGGGAAATAATATGATAATCCATTTCTATTTCCGAAAGAGGGAAGGGCAGATATTGTTCAGCTTCAAAAGAAAGCATTTTTTCTATTTCTTGTTTTTGAATTGTTGGCAAATTAATAAATTTTACAATCATTGTGCTGCGGGACAAAATAGTGCTGATCTTTGAATTTTTAAATAAAGGGCTCTGGGCTATTGGGGTAATACTTTTCTTGATAAAATTATTCAGCTTTTCATTAGTAGTTGTGACGATGTGGGGAATCGGAATAAAAATCGCGTCTTGGAGGATAATGCTTTGCTTTTCCTGTTTTAGAATAATTATTTTAATACTGTTTGAACCGATATCAAGGATAACCCGGCTATCAGTTTTTTTGGGATTAAGATTTGCCCATAAATTGTCAATTGCTTTAGCTAGGGGGGTATTGTATTTAATCGGCGCGTTCTGACTGATTTTTTTAATCAGCTGAAGCTCATCGTCTGAAGTGCTGGTTTTTTTTCTGGTGTTTTTTTGCTCGTCTTTTTGAGTGATATCAACTTGATGAAAAAGCGCGTCAAGGCCTAGACCTTTAATCTTGGATTTAACAACAGCATCTATTTTGTCTTTATTTTTATCAGTCATTGGCTTTTTTATCCACTTCTTTTGCTAGGGCCATAAACATTCGCGCGGCGGGATTATCCGGAGCATATTGCTGGATGCTTTGTCCATGGATTTCCGCTTCCGGAATTTTGGGATTACGACAAATTCGGGAATTAAATACTTTTCGAGCCGTAAAATACTCAATTATCGCTTGAGTAATTGAGGCATGCAGAGCAATGGTTTCATCATACATATTAATAACCACACCCATAAAGCGGACATAATGCTCAAGATCATCTTTAACTTTTAAAATTGTGCTCATCAGCATGCTCATACCTTTTAAAGCATAGCTGCTCGGTTCAATCGGAACAACCAAATCAGTGCTGGCGACAATCGCGTTAACTGTGAGTATGCCCAAAGATGGAGGGCAGTCAATAATGATGTAATCATATTTTGATATTTCCGGGCGGATAGATTTTCTTAGTTTAAACGGACGTGATATATCAGAAGCAAGTTCGGTTTCCGCGCCAGACAGACTGATATTAGCCGGAGCAATAAAAAGATTTTTCAGCTGATTAGGAATAATTATATCACTTAAAGGCGTGTCATTAACCAAGGCATCATAAATAGTATTATCAAGTTTATTTGTATTTATTCCTAAGCCGTCAGAGGAGTTGCCCTGAGGATCTAAGTCTATGACCAGGACGCGGTAGCCGAGTACTGCTAAAGAAGCAGATAAATTAATGGTGGTAGTGGTTTTGCCGACTCCGCCTTTTTGATTTGTCACGGCAATGATCATTACTGCTCTCTTTTTTTATGTTTATTCAGGTCTTGTTTTATTTCCTCAGCAAATAAAGCTTTAATCTTTAAAACATCTTCGGTTGTATAATAGCGCCATTTTTTTTGGTCACGTCTTGCTTTGGGTAAAATCCCCCAAGTCTCATAGTTCTTGATGGTTTGAATCGAGACATTTAGTTCTTTTGCTAGATTATTGATTTTTAGATTAATTGTTTTCATAATTATTAAATTTAGCGACTTTTGATGTTAAACCCAATAAAATAGTACCTTATTTTGATTAGTTTGTCAAGAACTTGTTGAGTTTGAAAAAAGACAGAAAACAGGAATAACCTGTGACCTTGTTAAAGATGATTGGGAAATTTTTAAGCTTTCACAAATTCAGGTAAATACGTTTTGTATTTTTGGGGACCCTTTAGGGCACGAGGACCTGTCTGAGCCCTTGCAATATAAATGAAAAGCGTTTACGCCAACTTTAAAGGGCGAGTAATACAAAGCGGATTTACCGGTATTGATGTTTACATCAAGAAAATTTGTGTCAGCGTAAAATTTGCCTGGCATCTTGATAGTTAATAGTTATGAGTCAATAGTTATGAATTATTAGTTTTTAGCTTTTACTATTAGCTATCGACCATCAGCCATTAGCCTTACGCTTTTACCTGGTGACCTTGAGTTCCTTTTTGATAATGCCATTGACCGACAGAAGTTATTTTGCTATAATCAAATAAAGAAATTTAGACAAAAGGGAAATGTATAGGGGTGGTCAAAGGATGAGTGTTAATGCCCGTTTTCAGTTTATCAGTAATATTTTGGTGGAAAAAGGGATTATAAGCCAAGATAAAGTCTCCGCGTTTCAGGCTAAATTTGAGTCAAATTTTCCTGTAACGCAGGAAGAGCTGGAAGATTTCATAATCCAAAAAGGGCTGGTCAGTGAAAGTGATTTGCTGATTGCTTATAGCAAGCATTTAAATATTCCGATTGAGGACTTAAGCCAAATTGAAATAGATCCGCAATATATATCGCTAATCCCGGCGAAATTCGCTAATCGTAATAAAGTTATTGTTTTGAAAAAACAAGGACTTAACCTTGTCGTAGCAATGCGTAATCCGTTCGCGATTCAGGTTATTGATGAGTTAAAGGTTCTGACTAATTACAAGATTATTCCCACCTTAGCAAAAACCCAAGCAATTGAATCGGCGATTAAAACGCATTATGGCGTTGGCGCTGAAACAGTGGAAACCTTGGTGCAAACGTCTAAAGAAAGTATTCAGGCAGAACAAGTTCAGATTAATCAAATATCGGAAGCTCCGGAAAAAATGGCGGAAAACGCTTCGATTATAAATTATGTAAATCAAATATTATTAGAAGCATATCAGAAAAATGCGACAGATATACATATTGAGCCGTTTGATGATAAACTGCGGATTCGCTATCGAATAGACGGTGTATTGCAAGAAGCCAAAACATCCCCGGATATAAAACAATTACAGGTTTTTATTGTTTCCCGCTTAAAAATAATGTCAGGGATTAATATCGCGGAACGTCGGCGGCCTCAGGATGGAAGATGTAAAATAAAACTTGCTGGCGAAGATGTTGATCTTAGGTTGTCAACTTTTCCCACTTTATTTGGGGAAGGAGTAAGTATCCGGCTATTAAGTAAAAAGATGCTGGATTTTGGGATCAATCAGCTGGGCTTTCCTCAAGAGAGTATGGAAAAGCTGAAAGATATTTTAAAAAAGCCAAACGGAATTATTCTGGTTACCGGTCCAACTGGCTGTGGAAAAACCACAACTCTTTATTCGTGCCTTAGTTATATTAATGACCCGAAAGTTAATATTATCACTTTAGAAGATCCGATTGAGTATCAGCTGCAAGGGATTAATCAGATTCAGATAAACCCGCAGGTTGATTTGACTTTTGCCACAGGCTTGCGTTCAATTTTACGCCAAGATCCTGATATTATTATGGTAGGAGAAATTCGGGATATTGAAACAGCGCAAATATCGATTCGGGCAGCATTAACCGGGCATCTTATGTTCAGCACTTTGCATACTAATGATGCTTTATCATCAATAATTCGCTTACTTGATCTGGGGATTGAGCCGTATCTGGTTAGCGGTACAGTCAGAGCGGTTATTGCCCAAAGGCTTGTGCGTAAAATATGTACAAATTGTAAGACAGTTTATATTCCGGAAAAAAGCGTTCTGGACGCGGTTGGCTTAAATCAGAGTCCTCTGGCTGGGGATACTTTTTATAAAGGAAAGGGCTGCGCTGCCTGCAGTGATACTGGGTTTAGCGGAAGAATTGGGATTTATGAACTTTTGATTGTAGATGAACAAATCGGGAATTGTATTGTTTCCGGAGTTTCCGCTAAAGATTTGAAGGCGCAAGCAATTAGAAATAAGATGATCAGCTTAAAAACTGACGGGATGGAAAAAGTTAAACAAGGCATAACAACGCTGGAAGAAGTTTTAAGAGTTACAGAGCAGGAGTAGAAACAAAAAATCGAGAAATAATTAATGGAAAAATTCAAGTATGATGCTCGGGATAAAGCCGGTAATAGCGTTAGCGGGATAGAACAAGCGGCTAACCGTAATCAGGTTTTGTCTAAACTGCGCCAAGCCGGACTTTTCCCGATAAATATAGCGGAAGTTTCATCTCAGAATATAAAAATAAAAAAAAATAAACTGCGGTTTAATGACAATGAACGAGTATTTTTTACCCGTCAATTTTCCAATCTCTTAGACTCGGGAATGCCTTTGGCTCAAGCCCTGAATCTATTAACAAATCAAACTAATAATCCAAAAATCAAAGCAGTATGCTCGAAATTGTACAGCAAAATCTCTGAAGGAGGATACCTCTGGGAAGCGTTGAGTAAATATCCGGATATTTTTTCGCGAGCTTATGTGGGGATGGTTAGGGCCGCGGAAATGGGCGGGGATATTGAGAGCGTTTTTAATAATCTTGCTGATTTTAATGAGCGGGGAAAGGAAGTTAAGGATTCAGTAATCTCAATGCTTATCTATCCGGTAATTATTTTTTTTGTGGGCATTGCTACTGTAATTTTTTTAATGGTGTTTATTATTCCGAAAATGGTTTTTATGTTTAAAGAAAGCGATACGGCTTTACCCCTGATCACAAAATTATTGATTAATAGCAGTCTGTTTCTATCAGATTACTGGTTAGTGCTGATTGTTGTCGGAGTTATCGCTGTTTTCGGATTGAAGAAAATATATTCGCGAACAAAAAACCAGTTATTTTTTGACCGCTGTTTATATAAGCTGCCTTTACTCGGAGATATTCTTAAGAAAATAGCTTTTTCCCGGTTTTGTTATATTGTCAGCCTTTTAACTGCCAATGGGATGTCAATTCTGGATTGCCTGGAGATTAGCCGCGAGGTTTTACCGCATAAAATGCTGCGAGACGCGGTGGATGAGATTATAGCTAAAATAAGAAGCGGAGGATCTTTTTCCGCGAGTATGAAGCAACAGGAGATCTTTCCGATTGTTATGGTGGATATGATTGCTGTGGGAGAACAGACAGGACGTTTGGAAAAAACCTTGCGCAAAGTCGCGGATTCATTTGATAAACAGATAAAAGAGGATTTAAGGCGTTTGCTGAATGTTTTAGAGCCAGCGATAATCCTGCTGATCGCGGCAATTGTGGGTGGATTGGTTGCAGCGGTTCTATTGCCGATTTTTCAACTTAACATGCAGACCTTTTAAATGGTAAATACTGATATGCGGGATAATAAAGGCTTTACTCTTTTGGAAGTAATGTTATCACTGGCGATTATTAGTATTTCTTTAATGGTTATCATTCAATCTTTTTCGCAAGCAATTTCCGCCCAAGCAGTTCTTACCAACTATACTAAGGCTATTTTTCTCTTTGAAAAAAAAATATTTGAGCTGAAAACCAGCGGTCTTAACAGAACCGAGACGCAAGGCCGGTTTTTAGCGCCATTTGAACAATTTAGCTGGCAGATTAAATCAGAGAGAACTAATTTTAGTGATTTAGCTAAAGTTGATTTAACTATTGAATGGCCGCAGCAAGGCAGGTTAAAAAATCTCAGGGTTTCAACGATTATGGAGAAATAATTTGTCGGAAAAATATAAGGGTTTTAGTTTGATTGAGTTGCTTTTAGCTATAGCGATTATGAGTATTGTCCTGCTGAGTGTGTACAGCAGTTTTACGCTTGCTATGCGTACTTGGAAAAGAGTTAAAATAAAAATTCCGGCTAACGCGGCGCAGGTGTTAATTCCTTTAACCCGACAATTGCGCGGTGCTTATCTTGCTCCGGATTATGATCCTGATTTTGTTTTTCAAGGCAGCGCGTCTTCACTGCGTTTTACTACTACCGCGGTAATTAATGATGATATTTATACAGCGAATTCAACTGATTTGCAAAAGGTTTTTTACAGGATAAGTGTAGATCAAAATACCGGGCAAAGAGCTTTGCTTTACGAGGAATACGATATCCTGGGTAAAAATAAAGATAATTTTAAGCAAAAAAATTTGTCAAATATCATTAAATCGCTTTCATTTGATTTTTATGATGGAAAAAAATGGCAAAAAACATGGGATTCAAGTAAGAAATTACCGCAAGCAATAAAAATAAAAGCTGATTTTCAAGAAGGACAATACAAAGATTCATTTGAAACAATAGCGTCAATCTGTTGCGCTAGTACGGAAATAATCGATAGTTTATGAAAAAATATCCTGATAATCAAAAAGCTTCAGTCTTAATTTTGACATTATTTATTGTGTTTTTTTTATCAAGTATTGCTTTGAGCATTTCACATGCCACGCGGATAAAAACGAAAATTATCAGCAGACATATTCAGAATCAAGCGGCATTGAAAATCGCTGAGTCCGCGGTTTTTCTTGCCCTGGCGGAACTTAAGGCTGATAAAAAAGATAATAATTATGACTGCTTTGATGACCGTTGGTATGAAAAATTTCATAATGCAAACAAGGTAAAGGATTTTAAATTTAAAAACAGTGTTGGCGAGGAGATTGGCGAATATAGGATTGATATCCAGGATGAAGCCGCGAGAATGAATATCAATACCGCTTCGTCGGATTTAATCGAGAACCTGATTTATCAAGTATCAAAAAAAGATAATAGCAAAACAGTCCAGGCAATTAAAGAATACCGTGAGAGTTTAAGGCCAAAAAAAATAATAAGAAGTGTTTATGAACTTTTAAAAATCAAAGCAATGGATAAAACTATTTTTTGGGGAGAAGATACTAATGCTAATGATTTTTTAGATAAAGGGGAAGATGATCAAGCGGATAGTCTGCCTGAGGATAATGGAAACGGTAGGCTTGAGTACGGGGTAAAAGATTTTTTTACTGTGTTTACAGATGGTAAAATAAATTTAAACACTGCCTCGGAAAAAATTCTGTTAAGTATTCCGGGGATGACGGAACAAGGGGCTAAAACAATTGTAAATATTAGAGAAAATCAGCCTTTTCAGGATGAAAAGGTCCTGGAAGCTATGCCTTTTTTAAGCAAACAGGCAAACCAGTTTATTATTCGCTGGGGTACTGTTAACTCTGATCTGTTCAGGGTAATAGTGATGGCGCGGGTTAATCAAGCCAATAATTATAAACAGATTATCGCGATTGCCGACCGCTCATATGATCCGATAAAAATTATTTATTGGAGAGAAAATTAGGTAATGTTATTGTATTACTAGGAGATATTATGTTACTACCTTTAAAAAATTTGCGCCGATTTATTGCTAAATTCCGTAAACAGCCTTTTTATGCTTTGAATATCGCGGCTAAAAGAATCCAGGCATTAACCGCGTATTATTTCCGCAGAGGGAAGAGCGCGCAGCCTGAGTCAATCACATTATTTTTAACTGAAAAATGTAATTTGCGCTGCAAAATGTGCGGTCAATGGGGAGAAAGCGGAGTGACTAAAAATAAAGCAGCTTGCGATGTAAAAGAAGAGCTGGCTTTTGATAAAATGCAAAACCTGATTGATCAGGTAAGCACTTTTAGCCCGAGTATAACTTTGTTTGGCGGAGAACCGCTGCTTTATCCAAAATGCATTGAGTTGATAAAATATATTAAAATCAAAAAAATGCATGTATTAATGATCACTAATGCTGCTTTGATTAAAGGGCGGGCAGGGGGAATTATCGAGGCGGGTTTGGATGAGCTTAATGTGTCATTAGACGGCCCAGGAGAGCTGCATGATCAGATCAGGGGAATGCCAGGCTTGTTTGTCAGGATCAGGGATAGTTTAAAGGAAATTCAGGATTATAAAAAAGCAAAAAATCTTAAATTTCCCTTAATCAATCTGCAATGCACAATTACTAAATATAATTATTTACAGCTGGAAAGAATGCTGGATGTGGCGCGGGATATTGGCGCTGATTCTTTAACTTACCATAACCTGATTTTTTTAAATCAGGATTTAATTGAAAAACAAAAAGTTTTTGATCAGCAGTTGGAATGCTCATCGGAAAATTGGCAGGGGTTTGTTTTTGCGCCGGAAATCGATCCGGAGAAGCTGTATGCTAAAATGCAGTCAATCCTTAAGCAACAGCTGAGTTTTAGCGTGGATTTTTATCCTAATCTGAGTAAAAACGGGCTGAACGAATATTATAATAACCCTTCTTATCTGCCTAAAGAATATCCCAAGCGCTGTTTAAGTCCCTGGGTCTGTGTTTATGTTTTTCCGGACGGCAATGTCAGGCCTTGTCTTAATTCGACTTATACTTTTGGCAATATCAAAAATAATGAATTTAAACAAATCTGGAACAGTAAACAAGCGGTGAACTATCGGCAAATGCTGAAAAATAATAAAATTTTTTCTACTTGCATAAGATGTACAGAACTATACAGATACTAAAATTAGTATGCGTATTGAGTATTGCGTATTGCGCGTGAAAAGTCGAAGGACGAGAGACGATCGCTACGCTAGGATGATGGACGAAGAGTATAAAAGCAGTTATGAATGACTAATTATGAGTTACGAATGAAAAGCAGAAAAGCGAAACTCGTAAACGCGGTAACTCGCTAACGCGAAAACTAGACACCAGGTCACAGGTTGCAAGCTAAAAGCATAAACTATAAAGGGCAGGAATAATTATTTAGGCGGGTTTGAAGCCTGATTTTGATAGGACTGGCAAAATCATAGATTCATCCTCGGAGTCCCGCAGGATGCGGGACGAGAATGAGCCAAAATAATTGATTCCGGACCGCGCTCGATAAAGTTATATCAGTAATGACATTTGTGACTCGCGTAAAATTTACCGATCATCTTGAGTATTATGTATAGAGTATTGCGCGAAAAATTTAAAGGATATTGATGAAGAAAATAAAAGTTGCTCAAGTTATTACTCGAATGGATCAAGGCGGGTCTCCGGATATTGTGCGGATATTAACTCAATATCTGGACAAGAGCCGGTTTGAGGTTAGTTTTATTTGCGGTCCGAGCATATGTCCTACTGATAAAACGCAAAATTTTCTTAACAGTATTAAAGCTAATCTGATTCAAGTTGATAGTTTGCGTCGAGAGGTACATCCGGTTTTGGATTTAATCGCTTTTTTAAAACTATGGTTTATTTTTAAAAAACAAGGATTTGATATTGTGCATACGCATACAGCCAAAGCCGGAGCTTTGGGCCGAATGGCCGCTTTCTTAGCGGGTATAAAAATTATTATACATACTTCCCATGGGCATAATTTTTACGGTTATTTTAATCCGCTGATCAGTAAAATAATTGTTTGGATTGAGCGATTTCTCGGGGGATTAACCTCTGAAATCATAACGCTTACTGAGATTGAAAAAGCAGATTTAATTAAATTTAAGATATGCCCGGCGAGTAAAATAAAAGCGATCAATACTGTGCTTGAAAAAAATCAAAAAAATATTGACTTAGAGTTTAATTCTTTAGAAATAAGGCAGGATTTGCTGATTGAAAAACAAGAAGTTGTTATTGGAATGGTCGGAAGATTAGAGCCAATAAAAGGAATTGAGTATTTTATCCAAGCAGCTTTAGGCCTTGCCCAAAAATTTCCGATGGTTCATTTTTTAATAGTGGGTGAAGGCAGTCTGCGCGCGGGTTGTGAGGAAAAGATCCGGCTGCGGCAATTTACCCAGAGATTCAGCTTTGTCGGCTGGCAGGATAAGGTGCTTGATTATATGCAAGCAATGGATATGCTGGTTTTGGCTTCATTAAATGAGGCTGTAGGGCTGGTATTGATTGAAGCGCAAAGTCAGGGGATTCCGGTTATTGCCACAAAGGTCGGCGGGGTGCCGGAAATTGTGGAAGACGGGAAAAGCGGGATATTAGTTCAGCCGGGTAGTCCAGCTGAATTGATCGCGGCAATGGAGAAATTAATTAACAATTCCAGCCAGCGTTTAGAAATGGGCAGATACGCGAAAAAAAGTGTAAGTGAAAAATATTCAGTAGATGTTTTTATTAATAATATCAGTCAAACATATGAAGCATTAATCCAGGCGAAGGATTAAATGTAAATAATTGGCGAAATATGTATAAAAAAAATAAAAATCCAAAATTTAAAACACTTATTCTCATAAGCAGTTTGGCGATGCTGTTTTTTATGAGCTTTGTGCCAAAATCTGTTTTTTGCCAGGAACAGTATCAGCAAGTTCCGGCTTTAATCCATATCAGCTCTAATATCAGCGATGGGCGTTATGAGCCAGAACAAATCATTGATATCGCGGTTAAGGCAGGCTTTAAGATTATAGTTTTTACTGAACGGGAAGTTATGCGCTGGGAGTATGGAGTATGGCCTTTAAGAAGAATAATAAAAAAAGTAATTAAAAATAATTCTTTAGAAACCTATGGTATTAAAAAATATTTAAAAAAAATAAATGATCTGCAAGCCAAAAACCCGAATATATTATTAGTCTCAGGCATTGAATCAACGCCTTTTTACTATTGGAGCGGCAGTATCTTTAAACATGATTTCACGCTACATAACGCGCATAAACATCTGCTTATTTTAGGGCTTAATACGGTAAAAGATATAAAAAAAATGCCGATTATTGCTAATCCGCGTACACTGGTTAAAGCTTTTAAACTTTTAGATTTATTAAAACTATGGCCAGGCTTCCTGCTGGTGTTAGGATTAATCCTGGTTTTAGCAAACAGGCAGAAGATATTTCGGAATTCTTTGGAAAAGCAGGAATCGCAACAGCGGAAAATTTTCGGCATAATAATTTGCGTAATAAGTAGCTTGTTTTTAATTAATAATTTTCCGTTTAAAGAAGCATTATTCGATCAGTATCATGGAGATAAAGGAGTTTTGCCTTATCAAAATATGATTGATTATGTTAATCGAAAAAATGGTCTTGTTTTCTGGGCTCACCCGGAAGCGGAGAATATATCGCAAACCGAATATGTGAAAATTTCCACAAAAGAACACGCGCGGGATTTTTACGCGACAAAAGATTATACAGGGTTTAATGTGTTTTATGATGGTTATAATAATATCGGCAGGCCGGAAAAACTCTGGGATAATGTTTTGCTCGAGTATGTTCAGGGACAGCGGAGCAAGCCTGTTTGGGCGATTGGCGGTTTGGCTTTTGATTTTAGCGGGGATCTAAAGCAGGCATTAAAGGATCTGCGAAACATTGTTTTGCTGGATAGTTTTAGCAAGGAAAGCTTTATCCAGGCTTTGGATAGCGGAAAAGTCTATGTTGTCAGAGGTCCTAGATCGGAAAGTTTTGTGCTTGAGAATTTTTCAGTTAATGATCCATTATCCGGACAAAGCCGGATAATGGGGCAAAGCTTAAAACCAATTAGTTCGCAAGTTATGATAAAGATAAAAGGGGAGTTTAAGGTAGATGCGGCGGATAATCTCCTAAGCATTCATTTGATTAAAAATGGAAAGATACTCAAGACTTTTAAAAATAAAGGGAGTTTCGCGATTGAGTATCTTGATGCTATGAGTGATCTTGAGACTAAAGGATTCTACCGCATAGAAATAAGATCGCATGGATTACATGTAATTGCTAATCCGATTTTTCTGAAATAATAAATTGTTTTTAAATTAAATGGTTTGGGGATTTCTCTGTTTATTATTTTAAGGCTTATGGTATAATAAATTTATAGAAATCTTGAAGAATGGGATGTAAATATAAGGAGATTAATGATACTTTCAGCGCACCAACCTCAATATCTGCCTTGGCTTGGATATTTTGATAAGATTGATAAAAGTGATTGCTTTGTTTTTTTGGATACTGTACAATACAAGAAGAGGGAATTTCAAAATCGCAATAAAATCCGGACCAAAACAGATTCTATTTGGTTAACCGTACCAGTAAAGACAAAAGGGGCTAGCCTGCAAAGGCTAAGTGATGTGCAGATTGACAATGAAATAGATTGGCAAAAAGAGCATATTAATAGTCTGCAAACTTGGTATGCTTCAGCTCCTTATTTCAGTGATTATTTTTCTTTTTTTAAAGAAGTTTACGCGAAAAAATGGGAAAAATTAATTGACCTGAACATTCAGATTATTAAATTTATTTTAGATGTTCTGAATATTAAAACTAAAATTTACCTTGAGTCAGAGATAAAAACAATAAATGTAAGCACATTGAGATTAATTGAACTATGCAAAAAGCTTGACGCGGATATTTATTTGTCGGGGATTGGCGGTAAAGAATATTTAGATGCTGCTGAGTTTACTAAAAACAGGATTGATTTGCAGTATCAGAATTTTGAGCATCCTAATTACTTGCAGCAGTTTACATCAGCAAAAAAAGATTTTTATCCATATTTATCAATGGTGGATCTATTGTTCAATGCTGGTCCAAAAAGTATTGAAATATTAAGAAAAGGGAATAGTTAATATTTAAAACCAAGGAAGGTTATGTACGAATCGCATTGGGGCTTATCACTGAAACCATTTGAAAATACTCCTGATCCTAATTTTCTTTATCATTCTCCACAGCATGAAGAAGGTTTGTCAAGATTGCTGTATATTGTCAGCGAAGGTAAAGGAGCAGGCTTACTTACCGGTGTTTTTGGCTGCGGAAAAACCTTATTAGGCCAGACTTTATTCAAAGAACTTGACCGGGATATTTATAAAACCGCTTTTATTGCCAATCCTTTTTTAAATTACTCTGAATTGCTGATGCATATTGCCTATTGTCTGGGCGCGCGGGATTTGCCGAAAAACAAGCAGGATGTTTTAGTAAATGTTGTGCTTGAACGTTTAGGGGAAATCCTGGAAAACAATATGCGCGACGGTAAAAAAACCGTGGTGGTTATTGATGAAGCGCATGTTATTACTGATTTAAGAGTCTGGGAAGAATTAAGATTGCTTTTGAATTTTCAGATTGAAAATCAGTTTTTACTAACGCTGCTGATTCTTGGCCAGCCGGAGTTAAAAGCAATGATTGATTCGAATAAGCAATTTTCGCAGCGGCTTGCCGTTAAGTATCATCTTGGTCCATTAACCGAACAGGAAACAAAAGATTATATTAGTCATAGATTGAATATTGCTGGAGCAAGTGAAACTCTTTTTGCTCAAGGCACTGCTAAGCTTATTTATAAAAAGACTGGCGGAATTCCGAGAAGAATTAATCATCTGTGCGACTTGGCTTTGTTTGCTGGTTTTGGTAAAAATTCCAAAGTTATTGATCAAGACCTGATCAATGAAGTAAGTGCTGACGTTGAATGTTAGCGTTTGAAGGTAACTAGGCAAAAACATATCTTTTCACTAAGCCTATGACTGCATCGTGCAGTCATAGCCGCGCGTTTTCGCTATTTTGACATCCTTGTCAAAATTACGCTCAAAAGCGCCGTTCAAAGAAAATTTTTGCCTTTGATGAAAGAGGTGTAGGAAGATGAATGTTTTAGTTATAGGGGCTCATCCTGATGATATTGAAATAGGCTGTGGGGGTAGTTTGCTGAAATATGCTCAGGCAGGACATAATGTATATCTTTTAGTACTTACTTGCGGTGAGGTTGGCGGTGATCCGCAGGTGCGCTGTCAAGAGCAGGAAGCATCAGCAAAAAACATGGGGGCTAAACAGGTTTTCTGGGGGAATTTCGCGGATACGCGGTTGATGAATGTGCGGGAACTAATTGACAAAATTGAAGAAACCATTAATAAAGTTGATCCCCAGGTTGTATTTATAAATTTTCTGGATGATGTGCATCAGGATCATCGAGCTTTGGCTAAAGCCTGTTTGTCAGCAACTCGGTATATTAAAGAAGTGCTTTACTATGAAGTGCCGACAACTCAGAATTTTAACCCGGAAATTTTTGTGGATATTGGCAGTGTGTTTAAACAAAAGCTTAATTTGCTGAGGCTGCACTCGTCACAAGTAAATCGGACGAGAGTTGAGGATTTATCGATTCTCGATATTGCTAATTCCATGGCTAATTTTCGCGGTTTTCAGGCAAGAGTTAAATACGCGGAAGGGTTTTCCGCGGTAAGAGTTTTAAAGGATATTGAATAGTCTGTATTTAAAATGGATGTTAAAGGATTAATATTGTGCAAACATTTATCGCTTTTATTACAGCATTTGTGATTACTTACCTGAGTGTGCCTTTTTTTCGAAAAATGGCTTTATCGCTTAATATAGTAGACATTCCTAATTATAAAAAAATTCATACAATTCCGACTCCTTTGTTAGGGGGATTAGCGATTTATCTGGGAGTCTTGGGGGCGCTTTTCTTTTTTGCCGATGGGTTCAGAAATCTAGCTCCGATTTTTATCTGCGCGTCAATTATTCTTTATATGGGTACATATGATGATATTAAAGGTCTTTCCGCGCGGTTAAGATTGTTTATTCAAATTCTTTTGGCGCTTATCCTGATACTTAACGACATCCGGATTACTTTTTTACCGCATAATCTTTGGGGGAATATTGGCGAAATATTAGTTACGGTTATTTGGATTGTCGGAGTAACAAATGCCTATAATTATCTGGATGGTTTGGATGGTTTGGCCACTGGTTCGGCAATTATTAATTTTTTATGTTTTTTTATAATTCTCTATAATACAAATCAGTATGCCTTGGGTTTGGCAATCGCGATAATTATTGGTTCTTGTCTGGGGTTTTTACCATATAATTTTTTACATAAGACGAGAATGTTTTTAGGTGATGCCGGCAGTACATTTATTGGTTTTTGTCTGGCCTGTATCGCGATTCAAGGGGATTGGGCAGGGGATAATATTGTAAAATTATTTATTCCGATTTTAATATTGGGTGTGCCGATATTTGACATGATATTTACAACAATTATGAGAATAAAAGAGCAAAAGATTAAAAATATTATTGAATGGCTGAAATATGGAGGCAAGGATCATTTTCACCATTATTTAGTTGATCTGGGATTAAGCCAAAAAGGAGCGGTTTTATTCATATATTATATAACTTTTTCTCTGGGGTTAAGCGCGATTATGGTTAGTAATGATACAGCTGTCGAAGGATTGATGACTATTTTGCAGTCATCAATAATTTTTGGAGTGATTGGCGTATTAATTGTTTTAGGTAAAAAACATCATAATAAATGTGATGTTTTTTGTGATTGCGAGAATAAATAATATCATAATCTATTTATTGTTAATGCTTTGAGTGTTAAGGGTATGCATTAATATGCATTTTACAAATACTTGTTTGCTTACAGCAATAGCTTTACTTTTGTTAGATAAATCTAATAAATAAAAGGAGTTATGATTGGCGACATGGTTAAATAAATACTTTTATAAAGCATTGACTTATTTAACAATGCGTGGTATACTTGTATTAGTAGAAAAAGGCAAACTCGTGGTAACGCGAGGGCATTCTGTATTAGTAGTCTTATACAGAATCACATACTCTTTAAATTTAGGGGCATGTGGCAAAGCTGATGCGTCCGATGCTATCGGATTGGCAGGCTGCCCTATATATTGTTACCTCAGACGAGTTGTCTGAGGTTTTTTTTTGAGAATATTAAAAAGTGTCAGGTGAAACCAAGTGAAATCGTAAAAAGTGCCAGGCATGAGCAGGTATGGATACGCTGAATTAACAAAATGGAGTGAGTAATGCCTAGATTACCGAGAGTTTATATAGAAAATTCGGTTTATTATATTACTTGTAATGGATTGCAAAATCAGGTGATTTTTAAAGATACGAGGGATTACGAAATGTACTTTGGATTGCTTAGGAAATATAAAGACCAATACGGAGCAAAACTGTATGCATACACTTTATTGCATAATCATTTGCATTTATTAATGGAAGTTGATAATAAATCAAGTATTTCCACGATGATGCATGATTTAACTTCTTCATATACCAAATATTTCAATGGCCGCTATGATCGCAAAGGGCATCTTTTTCGGGAAAGATTTAAAGCCGCGGTAGTGGAAAAAGATCCGCAAATTCTTTTAAATCTAACAGCCTATATTCATCTTAATTCTGATCGATTAAATATCGCAATCCAAGGTCAAACATATGAATACAGCAGTTATGGTTTGTATTTAGAATATTCTCAGGCATCTGATAGAGGTTTAGATATTAAAAACGAGATTGAGAAAATTATTAATGGATTAATCGGAGAGAATTACTTAGAGTTTATACAGAGAATGCAGGGCGATGAGGAGTTTAAAAAACACTATAAAAAACTACAGCGCAAAGGAATTATTGGTTCAAAAGATTTTATGAATCATGTTCAGCAAGAGATTGATTTGCAGCGTCAAGAGCCAAATAATCCGCGGGTTGAAGAAAATAAATCAGGGATCAAAAATAAATTTATAAGTGCGGGAACTGCTTTATTGCTTGTCGCGATTACCGCGGGAGGGGCTTATTTGTATTTTGATTATAATGCTCAGCAAAAAAAAACGGCAGAAACTAAAGGCTCTGCAGCTGTGACTGAACAGCGCCTAATTGATTTGAATAATACAGAATGGCAGATTGAGATGTTTAATATTGATGGTTCAGTGGCTCGCTCGGATATTATAAGTTTTGTCCAAGGAAAATTTACTTCCGGATATTTCTCGCAATTTAAATTTCCGAATATTAATTATTCCACGGTGATGGAGGGAAATAAAATTATCTGGGAAACTATTCAGACATCAGCGGAAGGGACAGCGTCCTGGCGGGGTGAGGTTGTTAAGGATCAGATGCTGGGCATGGTTAGTCTGCAACTCAACGGAAAACAGACGGAAAATCTTTCGTTTAAAAGCTTGAAATTCATGAGAAAGTAAATTTAAAAACTAAAAGGAGAGAAAAATGAAAAATTTATTATTTATCGCTGTGGTTGCTTTGTTATTGAATATCGGCTTGAACGCGTCTGCGCGGGCGGAAAACGAAATTACTGCTGGAAAGAAAAATATCGCCAGTAAAGAAATTCAGGGCATTGTCAGCGGAATAGGTTATGGCTCAATATCTATTGTGTATAAAAGTGACGCGCAAGCCGGAACAGCGGAAGAAATTTTATTACCTTTAGATGAGCTTGAAGAAATAATCCACAAACAAAATATTAAGCAAATTAATGTCGGTGACACGGTGAGTGTTCAGTATAATGAGACAACTCAGGAAACAGAAAAAGGACCGACTTTATTACGCAAAGCTAAAGTGATCAATTTTATTAAACCGGCAGCACCAATACCAGCGGAAACAGATGTTTTGGAAGAGGAAACATCATCAACCAAGGTGCTGAACTAAGGGAAGAGGTGGCTTGATATGTGGAGTATTAAAAAACGAGTTTCTTTAGGTAAGATATTTTTCTTAGCCGGTTTGATTGGCGTATTATTTTTGCCTGTGAACGCGCGGGCAGTGCAGATAAACCGCGTACAGTCAGGTACGGTTTCTTATGCCAATATTGATATCGTAGATACCTCAACCTTGGCTTATGCCGTTGATCCGACTAAGAGTATTATTTTGATTAATACTTCAGCGGACGGTAGCGCAAGCTCAAGAGACGGAAACTTTTTATTTACTCCGTATTTTGAAGACTCCGAACATATTGCCTTGTCGCGGGATTATGGCGCTTGCGCGGCTAATGTGAGTTTTCAGGTAGTGGAATTTAAGGACGGAGTAAAAGTTATTCATGGATTTTCCTCTATGGATAAAGACACAAAAGTCAAAACAGTTAATCTGCCGCAGTCAGTAAACAGCGCGAATGCTTTTGTGCTGGTCTATACCCGCGGTTATATTACCACATCAGGCGATACAGAAGTATTATTTTTAAAAGCTGATCTTATTTCTGATACCCAAATACAGCTGACACGATTACGCAGCGCTCAGGAAGCAGGGATAACCCGGACTATTAATATTACTTATCAGGTAGTTGAATTTGAAACAGATGCTGTGATAAAAAAGGGACTGGAAACAATTGCTTATACCCAGTATTCGCAAACCGCGACTGTTAATCCGGCAATAACAGATATTAATAAATCATTTTTAGTATTTAATTTCGTCGGCGGTGCGGGGATTAATGGTGTTGAATCGCAGATGCTGCCAAGAGGAACGATTACTGATTCCAGTACTTTGACATTTGCCCGCGGTTTAAATAGTGGCGGTACAACAGATTATGTTGACATTAAATGGTATTTGGTGGAATTAACTGATGAAAGCTCATTGGCGCAAAAAGGAACAGCTACAGTTAATGCGGCAAGTCTTACAGGAACAGCAACTTTGAGTTCAGCTACGGATTTAACCCGGACAGCTGTGTTTACGAGTGTTGACGCAAATACAACCAGTACGACAAACTCTTATCTGGATGATTGCTCAAACAGAGTGGTCCAGACTGACAGTACTACTGTAACTTTTACCCGTGAAGAATCAGTTGTCCGGAATGATATTGACTGGTTTGCGGTTGAATTCGCGCCTTTGACTTTAAAAATTCCTAATGGCGGAGAAGTCTGGCAAGTGGGGGATACTGAGAATATTACCTGGGTGCATGCCGCGTCTTTGGAAACCGGCGGATCTTGTGTTGATGCGGGATATGTGGGGCATCATTTGGTTAATCTGAAACTTTCGATGAACAGCGGGGGAGATAGTTATCCGCTGACAATTATTTCCGGTATTCGCGGTACTTTGGATACCTATGCCTGGACTTTGCCGGCAGAAATAAGCGGTACTGATATTATTGGCGAATCCTTAAGAGTTCAAATTATTGATACTGATATGGCTGCGCGCAATTATGATGTATCAAATGAAGATTTTATAATTAAAGGAACAGTTACGATTAATCAACCGCCAAATACCTGGAAGATCGGGGACATAAACGCGATTTCCTGGACATATACCGGGAATTTAGAAAATTTAAGCCCAAATACGGTGACAGTTACTTTATCAACCGATGGTTCAAGCTTTTTACCAACAGCAATTATATCTGATCAAAGCGTGGGAACCGGCGGCAATGGCAGTTATAATTGGACGATTCCCGCGGATTGGGATAGTACGAATCTGATTACAACAACTAATAAAGTGAAAGTAACATTGAATTATAATCCTTCGGACCCGGATACATTAGTGGAAAGCTCAAGTGCTAATTTTACTTTAAAAGGCCAGATTTATGAAGTAAGCCCGATAATTGAGGAAATGTGGCTATTAGGTGAAACTAAAACCATCAGCTGGACTAAGAAAGGGCATTTTGGTTCTGGGATCACAGATGGAACTGTAAATATTTATTACTCCTATAATGAAGGTTTAAGTTATGAATCAATCCCAATAGCCAGCGATATTGCGGCGGGGACTGATGCTTTGGGCGGAACATATGACTGGACAATTCCGAATAGTACTTATCTTTCTGCTCCAAAATCAAGACTTAAAGTGGTGAGCACCAGTGACGCGACTGTGTATGGTGAGAGTGAAGGATTTACACTGATGTCTTCTTTGGATGTTAATCGTCCGCTGGGCAGTGAAGTCTGGAGAGTCGGACAGACAGAAGATGTGAAATGGACAATCCACGGTGCAATGAGTAATGTAGTTATAAAATATAAAGTCGGGGCAGGAACTTTTGAATACTTGAGCGGTGCTGCTCCGGCTGATTTATTACCAGCAGGAACGCCGGAAGTGGAGCAGATCTTTTCCTGGTTTATTCCGGATGATATTGGCGCGAATAATGTGTACTTGAGAGTCTGTAATCGAGCTAATGAAAATGTTTATGATGAGGTCGGGCCATTTAGTATTAAAGGCTCGATTTCTGTTTCCGAACCGCATGTTTCTGAGATTATTAATCTGGGAGATGCAAAAAATATTCAATGGAATGTAGCGGGAAGTGTAACAGGAAATGTAAATATCCGTTTGTCGCAAAATGGGGGAACATCATATCTTACTCTGATTGATACAGTTCCCGTTAGCCCAAATTCTTATTCTTGGAGTCCAATAGCAGGAAATATGGGGACAAACAATAAGATTAAGGTTGCTTTAGACGGCGATGAAAATCTGCTGACCGGAACAGCCGGAGAAAGTAATGCATTTTCAGTTGAGGGAGATGTTACGCTTACCTATCCGAATAGCTCAGGATTGGTATTTAATGTCGGGGATACAGTATATATTAAGTGGACACCGAGTCCAACAACATTGGGTACGGTGAATATCCGCTATAGTACAGACGGCGGCACTAGTTATAATGGTTTTATTGCTGATGGTGTGGCTACGGACAATAATCCTGGTTCAGGTTATGGCTATTTATGGGAAATTGATGATATTCCGGGTATGGTTGGCACTACCTGCAGAGTTAAGGTTTATCAAGTAGGAAAAGAGAGTCAGGTTCATTCAGAATCGCAATATAACTTTGTGGTAAAAGGGTCAATTCATTTAACCTCACCGATTGGCGGGGAAACCTGGTATGTTGATCAGTTTAACAGTATTACCTGGACCAAGGGCGGAGATTTAGGAACTCTGAAACTGGCTTATTCCAAAGATGGCGGTTCAGACGGATACGGCAGTGTAATTGCTACGGGTGTTGCCTGTGATGATCTTAGTTTTCCCTGGCAGGTTGAGGACGCGATCGGCACTCAGTTAAAAGTGAAAATTTCTCAGGAAACTGATCCTACAACCAATGATGCTTCCCCGGCAAACTTTACAATTAAAGGAAGAATCGTTCTGAATGCTCCGATCGGCGGGGAAACCTGGCTGGTGGGAAATAGTGAAAATATAAGTTGGACAACATATGGAACTATTGGCCGCGTAAATATTTTTTATTCAACTGACGGCGGGGGAACATATGGGGCTACGGTGGCGACAAACCTGACTAATGTCGACGGATTTTTATGGACGATTCCGGACGCGATTGATACTGATATTCGGATAAAAGTAGAAAGCTTTTATGATAATACAGTTTTTTCTGAGTCTTTGGGAAATTTTACGATAAAAGGACAGGTGAGAGTTACTGCGCCTAATGGCGGAGAAAAATGGAGAGTTGACGCAACTGAAAATATTAATTGGGTAGTAAACGGCAGTATTGGCAATGTTAAAATTGAATATTCGACTAATAGCGGAGCAAGCTATGATACGGTTATTGTGGCGAGTACTCCTGGATTAGATCAGACATATGCTTGGACCAATATTCCGGATAGTATTGGAATAGCTTTAAGAATTAAAATAACCAGTTTGAGTAATGGAACAGTACTAGATGAATCAGATGCTGATTTTGAAATAAAAGGTGTTTTAACTTTAACTGCGCCCAATGGTACTGAGATTTGGAAAGTGGGAGACTTAGGAAATATTACTTGGACGAAAAAAGGCACATTGGGAAATATTGAATTGCGCTATTCCACAGACAGCGGTGTAACATTCCCAGAGGGACAGATAATTGTTACTGGTATTGCTTCAACGGCAACTCCAAATGCCTGGTTAATTCCTGATAGGATCGGCACTGGTTTAAGAGTGCAGGTCAGTTTATTATCAGATCCGACAAATGTATTGGACGCGTCTGATGCTAATTTTGAAATAAAAGGTAACTTAGCTTTGACTTCTCCAGTGGGCGCCGAAGAATGGGAAGTCGAGGCAAGTAAACAGATCACTTGGAATTTAAACGGTTCGATCGCATTGGTTAAAATCGAATATTCTAATGACGGGGGAAATACTTATCCAAATACAATTACTAATGGAACAAGCGCTATTGCCAGAACTTATAACTGGACAATTCCCGATGATATCGGCAGTTTATTGCGGGTAAAAATAAGTGATGCTTCAGATGCCGCGGTTAATGATGTATCACCGGCTAATTTTAATATAAAAGGAAAATTAGTTTTATTGCATCCCAATGGCGGAGAAACTTTAACAGTCGGCCAGTCATATACTGTTGATTGGACAACTTATGGAACAATTACTCGAGTTAATTTATATTATTCAGTTAATAGCGGTTCTTCATATGACACAACGATTATCGCAGCTTTGAATAATACCAGCAGCTATGATTGGACAGTTCCGGACGCGATTGGTACACAACTAAGAGTAAAAGTGGAAAATCCGGATAATACAAGTGTTGCTGATGTTTCGAATGGTGATTTTACAATTAAAGGAAAGCTAATAATAACCGCTCCGAATGGCGGAGAGACCTGGATTGTTGATGATCCGCAAAATATCACTTGGACTAAACAAGGAACAATTAGTACGGTTAAATTGGATTACTCAATTAATGGCGGAGCAACATATGATTATCCGATTGCCACAGGAATTACTGCCGGAGATATCAGCTATGCTTGGACAGTCGCGGACGCGATAGGCAATAATCTTATGGTTAGAATCACTAATGAAGCGGATGCGACAGTTAAGGATGAATCAAACGCGGTTTTTAATATTAAAGGTTCGATCACAATAACTACTCCGAATGGCGGAGAGGCTTGGACTATTGGATCAGCGCAGGACATTAACTGGACAAAACATGGAACAATTGGAAGTATCTCAATATTATATTCAACTGATGGCGGAACAACTTATCCGCTGACTATTATCGGAAGTACGGCTTCAGCTAGCGGTACTTATAATTGGCCGGTGGTTTCGGACAGTCCGTCAACAACCGCAAAAGTCAAAGTCACTAGTTTAGCAGATGCCTCAGTTAATGATGAATCAAATTCGAATTTCCGGATCCGTGCGGACATTACGCTTACCGCGCCTAATGGTACAGAGAGCTGGGTTGTCGGGACTTCGGAAACTATTACTTGGATTAAAACCGGTTCGATCGCGAATGTTGCTTTAGAATATTCAATAAACGGCGGATTAACCTATCCGAACGCGATTACAACTACATCGGGTGAGGCTTTAAGTTCATCATGGACGATTCCGGACGCGATCGGCACTCAGATCAGAGTTAAAGTAAGAAATACCGCGGATGCTTCGGTTTATGATGAATCAAATTCTAATTTTAGTATTAAAGGTTCGGTTACAACAACCGTTCCTAATGGCGGTGAAGTTTTTGTAGTTGGTTCTGACTATGATATCCAATGGACTTATGTTGGATCAATTCCGAATATGAAACTGGAATACTCGATAAATGGCGGATCGACTTTTCCATACGAGATTATTGCTTCTACGCCGGCGGTAACTTTAAGTTATGAATGGACAGTTCCGGATACAATAACCAATCAGTTAGTTGTCAGAGTATCTGACGCGGCAGACGCGACAGTGAGCGATGTTTCCAATGCTTTCGCGAAAATAAAAGGTTCATTAACTATTACTGCTCCGAATGGCGCGGAAGCATGGGTTATAAATGACGCGCATAATATTACCTGGACGAGAACCGGATCTATTGCCACGATAAAACTGGATTATTCAACTGATGGAGGCACAACATATCCGAACCCGATTGTTACAGGCATTCAATCTAATTTATTGACTTATGCCTGGACAATCCCGGATGACCCCAGTGCGTCGGCTAAAGTAAAAATAACCAGTATCGATGATTCTACGGTATATGACTCATCGAATTCTATTTTTAGAATAAAAGGAAGTATAGACTTAACTGCTCCGGATGGCGGACAATCATGGGTTGTCGGTACTACTGAACAAATCACTTGGACTAAATTTGGAAATCTGGATACAGTTACTTTAGAATATTCGACTAATGGCGGAGCAACATTTGATAATGTAATTAATAGTACGGTTTCGGCATCAGGCTTGTCATATAACTGGCTTATCCCGGATGCGATCGGAAGTCAATTGAAAGTAAGAATAACCAGTAATGGAGATGCTACGGTAACTGATCAGTCGCTGGCTAATTTTGCAATCAAAGGATCAGTAACAATTATTGCTCCTAATGGTTCTGAAATCTGGCTGGTTGGTGAGTCTAGAAATATTACTTGGAGCCACCAAGGAGCAATTGGAAATGTAAGCTTAGAATATTCAATTAATGGCGGATCAACATATGCTGATACGATTACTACCGGAGTTCCGGTAACTGGTTTAAGTTATGCCTGGACAGTTCCGGATAAAATCGGCAATCAGTTGAAAATTAAAATAACCAGTGTTAATGATGCTTCTGTTGTGGATATATCAAATAATAATTTTACTGTAAAAGGAATATTAACTTTAACGTCACCAAATGGAACAGAAGAATGGATTGTTGGTTCAAGTCACAATATTACCTGGAACAGAACCGGAAGCATAGCTAATGTGAAATTGGAATATTCCACAGACGGCGGAACATCATATCCAAATGAAATCATTGCTTCTACTCCAGCAGTTGTTGGCAGCTATAGCTGGACAATACCGGATGCGATTGATACAGATATCCTAGTAAGAGTTTCGGATGTTACAGATGCTTCAGTCAATGATGTATCCAATGCTAATTTCACAATCAAAGGATCATTGACCTTAACCGCGCCAAATGGCGGAGAGTCTTGGATTGTTGGAGCAAGCAATAATATTACCTGGACCAAGCAGGGAACAATTGCCAATGTGGAATTAAGATATTCCCTGAATGGCGGAACATCCTATGATACAGTGATTATTGCTTCTACCCCTGGAGCAGATTTGAGCTATGCTTGGACAGTTCCGGATAGTATTAACTCTACAGTGAAAGTTAAAGTAGTAAATGTTGATGATTCAGCAGTATATGATGTATCGAATGCTAATTTCAAGATCATCGGCGCGTTTGTTGTAGTCGCGCCAAATGGCTCAGAAGAATGGGTAGTAAGCACAAGCCAGAATATCACCTGGACAGTAACCGGAACAATCGCTAACGCGAAACTGGATTATTCAATTAATAGCGGAGCAACATATCCAAACGCGATTATT
>Ga0180007_10001015_pt1 | contig 40954 bp, 26 predicted proteins | sample MM_PC_MetaG_FD_121122 | JGI IMG/M metagenome (GOLD analysis project Ga0180007, IMG submission 121122) | Groundwater microbial communities from the Aspo Hard Rock Laboratory (HRL) deep subsurface site, Sweden - MM_PC_MetaG | ecosystem: Environmental > Aquatic > Deep subsurface > Groundwater... | reverse complement strand
GAAGGACTAAATAGTAAAATACAGAAATTTATTTCTTCAAATAATGGTACTAGAGATAAAGATTTTTTCTTTTTTAGATTGGCTAATTATTATGCCTAGCACATCAAAATAATATGTAGCCTTATTCTTGTCTTTCAACTAATAAAAAACTATTTTTTTACATTGCAAATTTTAAAAAGGAATTTTTATGAATTACGATGAAAGACTTTCAAATGTGAGTGTTCTCGGAGCTGCTGGCAAAATGGGAAGTGGTATTTTACTACTTACTGCTGTTGAAATGGCAGACTTAAGTTTCAAAAAAGATAATGGTAATTTAACTTTTATTTTAAATGCCATTGACATTTCTGATAAAGCGTTAGCTGGGTTGCTTGAATATGTTCGAGTTCAAAGTAGAAAAATAGCTGAGAAAAAAATTAATTTCTTACGTGAAATTTATGCCGATAATCACACTCTTATTTATAATAATGAAATTATTGATGATTATATTCACCGAGTTCTAGCTATAATTAGACCTTCAACTTTAATAGAATCTACCTACAATTCAAATGTAATTTTTGAAGCTGTAAATGAAAATCCCAATCTAAAAATAAAGTTGATTAAGCAAATTGATGAAAATAGTAACACTAATCCTTGGTTCTTTACAAATACTTCTTCTGTTCCAATAAGCTATTTAAATGAAAAAGGAGATTTGGATGGTAGAATTATTGGATTCCATTTTTACAATCCTCCAGCTGTGCAAAAATTAGTTGAATTAATTAATGGAGAAGATACAGTATCTGATTTAAATACATTTGCTCTTGAATATGCAAAAAAATTACGTAAAGTAATTATCCATTCAAACGATATAGCTGGTTTTATAGGCAATGGCCATTTTATGCGAGACGCACTTTTGGGAATTAGATTTTTAAATGAACTAAAATCAGATTATGGCTTCCCTGAAGCTCTATATGTTGTAAATAAAGTTTCACAAGATTTTATGATTAGGCCAATGGGAATTTTTCAATTAGTCGATTATGTTGGAATTGATGTTTGTATGTATATTATGGAGGTTATGAATCCTTATTTTAACGAAGAAAATATTCATAGTGATTTGCTCGATCAATTATTTGAGAGGGGAGTGAAGGGAGGACAAAATTCCGATGGTTCTCAGAAAGATGGTTTTATGAAATATAATAAAGGAAGAATAATTGGAATTTTTGATTATTACAATAATACATATGTTGACTATGATGCAGTTTCTAAAAAAATGGATTTAGTGATAGGTAAACTTCCAAACAACCATATTATTTGGAAAGAAATTATTAAAGTTAAAGATAGAGATGATTTATTAAAAACATATTTCGAAAACTTAAGTTTAGACAGAACTCTTGGTTCTATTATTGCAAAAAAATATATGAAAGGAACACGAGAAATTGGATTAAAACTTGTGGAACAAAAAGTTGCTAAAACTGAAAGAGATGTTAATGATGTTATGCTTACTGGATTTTTCCATAGTTATGGTCCAATTAATAACTTTTTACCTTGGGAGGAAATCTAATGAAAAAAAAAATATTTATTACTGCAGGATATAATACAATTTCATTAGGAACTGGACGCAAAGAATTTAATCCTAAGAAAGAAAGACCTGGATTAGAACATTATGTCAAAGAAGCTGGTTCGGAGGTCTTAAAGCGTATTGGAGGAGCAATAAACGTAGATGAAACGGTTATTAGTAACTTTAATGCTGCACAATATAATAATCAAGGTAATTTGCCAGGATATGCTCCTTTTATTGATAATGATTTGAAATATAAACCATCAACTCGAGTTGAGGGAGCATGTGGCTCTGGAGGTTTAGCGTTAGCAACTTCAATTAAATTCTTACTTTCAGAAGAAAGTGAGGTAATCTTAGCTCTGGGAGTTGAGGTTCAAAATACTGTTAAAGCTGTTTACGGAGCAGATTATTTAGCAACTGCGGGTTGGTGGAAAGATAGAAAAGATGGACATGCTCACTTTTTCCCTGGTCAATTTAGTGATAGAGCTGGAAAATATTATGAGAAATATGGTAAAGAATATACTAGAAAAGGTATGATACAATGGTATGTAAATGCTATAAATAACGCACGTTTAGACGATACAGCTCAAGAATATCATAACACTGATTATAATTTATCGCAAACAGCTTCAATAGAACCAAGCGGAAAAGTTTTTGTTGATAATTTAACAGTTTATGATTGCTCTAAAGTCTCAGATGCATCTTCTGCAATAGTTGTTTTAACTGAAGAAGGATTAAAAAGATGCAATATCGATATTAAAGATGCAGTTGAAATTATTGCTTTTGCGCAATCTGAAGATGATATTACTACTAAACCAGAAGATCCAACACGATTATTAACGACAGAAAATGCTGTAAAAAAGGCTTTAAAAATGGCTGGAATTACAAAAGAGCAAATAGGAACGGTTGAAGCTCACGACTGTTTCTCTATTGCTGGAATTATGGCAATTGAAGCAATTGGATTTGCGGAGCACGGCAAAGGTCCTGAATTTGTGTTAAATGGAAATACTGCGCATAATGGAATTATTCCATTTAATACAACTGGTGGTTTAATTGGTTGGGGGCATCCAGTAGGTGCTACAGGAATTCACCAAGCAGTTACTATGTGGCAGCAATTAACCGAAAAAGCTGGTAAAGCCCAAATTAGTTTGAACAATGATAAACCATATGGAATGACTATAAATATGGGTGGCGATGATAAAACAGTTACAGTGATTATTTATAAAAAGCTATGAAATTATTTTTTTTCTATTTAGTGGGTGAAAATATTTGCTCACTAAATAGAAATATTACTATAATAAATATTTTTGAACCAGAACATTTTCTACTTATTTATATTTCCATATTATTTCTTCTAAACTAATAATTAATTCTGATTAGAAATATTAATTGTAGCTAAAGGATGAGTTTAGTTGCTAATATCCATATTTAACTCAAGATTAAAGAATGTTATATTTCCGTAATAAACGATAAGGCGCATAATGTATATTATGTAAACTAATTTAATAAGCTTTTAACTTGTCTTAATCAATTATCACAAAGTTATGCCCCATTCAGTTTTATTATAAAATAGATTATTATACCAAGAAAAACTAAAAGTAAAAATGGAACACGATTTTTCTTTCTTAAAGTTGAATCTTTTCTAAACTTAAGTTTCTTTTTTCTTCTTTCAGCATTATCTTCGTCTGGATTATAAAACCTAGGTATGTAATTATAATCTCTGTGATTTATCTTTTTAAAAAACATTTAAACCTCTTCCATATTTACACATAAAATATAATTTTTTATCAGATATATCAACTTGAATATTTTTAGCTTTATCAGTAATAACTTCACCATCAATGTGGGTATAAAAAGGTGTATTTAATGTAATATTTAATTTAGTAAATTCGTATTGAACTAGTTCTTTTCTAGTGGTCAAAGAATTAGACATTGCCTTTGGGAGCAAGGTTAATAACTTAAATCTTGAATTTATTGATACAACACTCAAATTGAGAATATTATCATCTATTTTTGCATTAGGCATTAAATATAATCCCCCACCAATACTTCTTCCATTTCCAACTGCACAAAATAATGCATTACCTGATATCTTTTTATTATCATAAGTTGCATCAAAATCAATTTTATTAAACTCAAATAATGATTTTAAAATTGAGTAAATATATGAGAAAGTACCACTAAAGACTTTGTTATGTTGATTATAAAATGCTACTTTAGCATCAAAACCAACTCCAAAACTGTTAATCAATCTTTTATGAAATTCTTTTCCATTTGAATCAACTATTTTAACATTTCCAAAATTAACTTCTCTAATCTTAGGGCTATCTGACAAATAATAATTTAATAAAGACATGTTATCAGCTTTCTCTGAGTGAAATGATAACGAAAAGTCATTTCCAGAACCAATTGGAATTAAACCCAAAACGGCTTTGGAATTTATATCAAATCCATTAATTACTTCATTTAGCGTTCCGTCACCACCACAAATAATAATTCTATCATAATGAGAAACATTTTTAGCTATTTCAATTGCGTGCAAAGGTTTTGAAGTTAAAAAATACTCAATAGTGGAATTGTGTTCAAGCAAATCTTTTATTTTATCGAAAAAATTTCTACCATTACCCTTCCCAGCTTCTGGATTTATTATTATAGCTATTTTCATTGCTTACTATTCTTTAATTGTTTAATGGGTTAATTGTTGGGATATTAAAAATCTAATTTTCTCATTCCAATGTGACATAATGCAAAATCATATTTAACAGGATCATTTTCGTCAAACTTTTTCAAATTATTTGTTATTTCTTCTGCCATTTTCCAAGATACATTTTTTCGTTTAGTTAAGTTTAATTTTTGACTAATTTGTGCAATATGAGTATCAACAGGAATTACAAGCTGACGGGTTGGAATTTCTTTCCAGAGTCCAAAATCAAGTTCATCGTTTCTAATCATCCAGCGAAGAAAAAGATTCTGTCTTTTGCAAGCACTACCCTTCAATGGGTCTGGAAACATAAATTTAATTCCACTTGATGTGATTTTTGAAGATTTTGTAACAATATCTGTTAAATTATTTGAAAAAAAAGAAAGTGCTCCCTTTATATTATCAGCTTTCTCAAAATAATAGAGTAAAAATAAATAATTTAATGAACCATATGTCTGATAAATTACATTTAATCCAGCAAAAAGTGCCGCAATATCTTCCCCAGTATAAAACCGGTGTTTAATATCCTTAAATAACACTTTATCTTTATTATAATTATAGTTTATAACAAAGTTAAAAGGTTCATTTCCAATGATACTAAATATAGATTCTAAGGTTTTTAGAATTTGTACTACGCTTCCATAAGCAAAAACTGATGCAAGAAACGCGGATATTTCAATATCATTTTTATCACTGAATCTATGTGGAAATTCTAAAGGATCTGGAGAAATGGTTTTTCTGTCAAACGCTTTGTAATGATAATTAAGTTTATTTTTTATTTTTTCTTTTGTCAGTCTAGGCATTTTACTCTAATTTTATTAAAATTATATTTAAAATGAAATATATGTAAAAAGAAACATATTTTTCGATAGCTTTGTTTGATAATCTTCTTATTCAAACAATAAAATTCCATATTTTTGAGGATTATATACTCCCCCAGCCCAAGTAAACTGTTTTACCATTCCTTGTGGACGGTTTCTTCCAATATTAAAACCCCATTCATCGCCTGAAAGTGGTGCTTTTTTTAAGTCAATATCTGACCAAGGTATTTCCATTTCTAATGACCAATTATCGTCATTTATAGCAATCTTGCTTTCATATTTACTTACAAAATACTTATTTTCAACCCATCTTTGAAGAGAGTTAAATCGTGTTCCAGCAGCATTTTGGAAAAGTCGTGTATAATCAATCTGACTTTTTTGTGTATCAAAAAAGAATTCTATGTCGTCATCATTCCATGTAAATGGAATTTCACCTTCAGCCGAAGTATGAATTCCAGATGGGAATGGCTCTTCCATGCGCGCAGCTACGTAAAGAAAATCATCATTATATAATAAGCGAATTTCTGTTTTAACTTCATCTAATGTTTTACCACCAAAACAAAAAGTATTTGCTTCTATCCAAGCTTTTTCATCAAAAACACCATCTATTTTAATGTCCCCACTTTTCTTCTTCACTAAAGATTTAGGTGGAAGATAAAGCTTATAATGTCCTTCATAAGTGAAATTTTCTTCTAGTTTTATTGCTGGTGTGTATCCATCTATATTTACATTTTCACTTTTATATTTATCTTCCAAATCTCTTGATAAAACTCCAGAACGATATTTTGCCGAAGTTGTTATATTAAGATATGGCATAAGTTCAATAGGTGGTGTATTTGATGAAACAAAAGTAAATAATTCGAAAATTGAACTTTTGGGTGGAATATTAATCCATTTACTTTCTGGAATAATTTTAAGATCAGCTTTGTATGGAATCTGCCAATCCAAATGATAAACTATTTCTTCATTCAAAGTATTTTCAATTTCAACATCAATTTGTTTGTCTATCGGTTCACCAACATTCCATTCTGATATAAGAATTGTTTTCTCTTTTATATCGAACTTTGATGCTTCTATTCTATCTTTGGGATTCACAGTATCCAAAGGGAAAATTGAACCAGCTTTTATTGCAGCATATTCTACATGTCCATTTTCTTCAACAACTACATGCAGAAATGCAGAAAACTTGCCACCGCGAATATTTTCTCTTTGAACGCCAGCAGAGTTTATAATTAAATAGTTAATTCCATCGTTATTTTCCCAAACATGTTCGTGTGAATGTCCACCAACAACAAGTTTTACTGGATATTGTTTTAAAATATCGTGAATCAAATTCCAATCTTTTTTACCTTTATGTTCATCTGGATATTTCCAAAGTGGACTATGTACAAAAACAAATATTGACTTTTTAGCTAGTTCTTCTTTATTAAATTGTTCTGAATATTTTTCAAGGTCACTTTTTAGCCAGTTACGCTGCCATTCCATAATTCTATCATCATCACTTTCCCACCAACTATTCAATACTATTATATGTGCTGGTCCATTATCTAATGAGTAGAGTAATTTTTCTTTACCCCAAGTTTCCGCATAAACTTCTTCTGCTTGGTCTGTTACAACATCATGGTTTCCTGGAACTGGATAAAACGGAGCATTGAGAAGATTAATTTGTCCCTTAAATCTTTTCCACTCGCGTCTAAGTTTTTCTTTATCGTGAGTGTAGCCATTAATTAAATCACCAACTTGTATGGCAAAATCTGGTTTTAATAATGAAGCTTCGTATATCATTCTTTCATATTCTGGAGGATTTCCAAATTGACTATCCCCAAATACTATGAATCTTACAGAATCACCTGCAAATAAATCCAAAGCTGATAATATTGTAATAATAATAACAAATATTGAACGAATCATAATTAATCCTAAAAATAATTCAAATAGATTATTTTAATGAAAGGAATAAAATTGCTTAAGCATTACACCCTTTTCTAAAATAAATGAATTAAAATTTATGCTAAATTTGGCATAAAAAACAGATAATATATCACATCTTTATTATTTAAATATCATAAGCTAAGTTTAAAGAAAATAATATGTTAGCTAATTATTTTAACAACAATTTTTGAGCCTTCCTCTTTAATTACTTCAATTTTTGAATCTTTTAAGATATAGTCTCCTTGTGAAACAACATCAAATCTTTTATCTTCAAAAATTGCTGTACCAGTTGGACGTAAATCTGTAAGTGCAATTCCATTCATACCAATTAAGTTTTGGAGCTCTTTTTTTGATGTATATCCAGAAGTTTCAGTAATTCCTTTATTCAGAATTAGTTTATTAAATGCGTTTGATTTAGGTAAAGTTTTAGCAAGAAAATATATTACAATTGTGCTTAGCACAAATGACGCGGCAAGTTGCACAATTGCCATTGAAAGTAAATTAGTTTCAATTAGTGGAAAATCTGAAACTAGTCCCATAAATAATCCAGCTACAATTAGTATTATTCCAGCAATGCCAAATATTCCAAAGCCCGGAATTACAAATATTTCTAGTAATAAAAGTACAACACCTATAATAAAAAGGAGAATATCCATAACAGAAGCAATTTCCAATATATATCCAGACCCAAAAAATAATGCAAGAGCTATAAGTGAAGCAGTTCCAGCTATTCCCCATCCTGGAGTTTTGATTTCAACAAATAATCCAACCATTATAATCATCATCAAAATAGATGTAATTATTGGATTATTAATAAACCGAATAAACTCTTCGCCCCAATTTATATCAAGATTAATAACTTTTGCATTTTCATTTTCCGTAAACTTTAATATTGCCTGAGTATTTACAAGAATAGTATCAGCAATTCCATAATGCATGGCTTCTTTGGAAGTTAAAGTGATAAGTTGTGTGCTATCAACAAGTCCTTCAATTTCAATACGTTCATCAACCATTCCTTCAGCAATATCAGTTCTTCTTCCAGTGCGTTCTGCAGTTGATCTCATTTCGGAACGCATGTAAGATTGGGCCTTTTCGGATTGTTTTTCTCCAGCTTGGTCAACAACTGTTGTTGCTCCAATTGATGCTCCCGGAACCATAACAATTTTATTACATGAAAGAGCAATAAGCGAACCAGCAGAAATTGCACGTTTATCAATAAAAGCTACTGTTTCAACTTTAGAATTGATTATTGCATCTTTAATTTGTGTTGCTGCGTCAACTCTTCCACCAAATGTGTTAATTTTGAAAATTATAAGAGAGGCATTATTTTTTTCCGCATCAGAAATAACTCTTTTCACGTATGGCGTTAATCCTAAATCGATGTCGCCTTCAATAACTCCGAGATAAACTTTGTTATTTTGAGCAAGAAGAGTGGAAAATAATAGTAATAGTAGGATTGATATATTCTGAAGTGCTTTCATCGTTGTACCTAATTTTTTATAATGTAATATAAAGAGATTTTTGTAAAAGTTCAGTCATGATAATAGCTTTACTAATTGTAGTAATAAATAATTAAAGAAATAATATATTTTGCTTCTAATTGTCTACTTTAAATCTTTTTCCTGAAATGCATAATTCAACATTTTGTATACTAATTTTGCTGCAATAAAATTAGAGCTTACATGATATTTTGAAGGAGCAAGCTCTACAAGATCAAATCCAACAATATTTTTTTCCTTTGCAACCATTTTTATTAAATTTAAAGTTTCATCCCAAAAAAGCCCACCTGGTTCAGGTGTGCCGGTAGCAGGCACAATTGTTGGATCAAGTCCGTCAATATCAAAAGTTATGTATACATTTTTTGAAAGACTCTTAACAACCTCATTTTGCCAATGCTTTTGAGATTCTGCTTGCCGAATATCGCGCGCATAAAAGGTTTTAATTTTATCTTTTTTAATTAAATCGCCTTCGTCTTTGCATTGTGCTCTAATTCCTACTTGAACAATATTTTTATTAAACTCATATACTCTGCTCATTACAGATGCATGCGAGTATTTGCTACCTTCATAATTTTCGCGCAAATCAGAATGTGCATCAAATTGCAAAATTGACAAATCTTCATATTTCTTGTGATGCGCTAATACAGAACCAAGAGTTACAGTATGCTCCCCACCAAGCATAACAACAAATTTATCATCTAAAATTAATTTTGAAATGTCTTTTTCAATTTTATTAATTGCATTTTTCGATTTAAGTTCATCAAATTTATGAATTGGAAGAGTAGCTATTCCTTTTTCAAAACAAAGCTCGTTATCCATTTCTTCGTCATAAAACTCGACATAATGTGAAGCTTTTAGGATTTCCTTTGGACCATTTTTAGTTCCAGAACCATAACTGACCGTGTTTTCCATTGGTGCAGAGTATATAACTATTTTAGAATTATCATACGATGAATATTCTTTTTCAATTGCAAGGAAATTGGATTTTATAGAAAGTGTTTTCATGTCTTTATCTTTTAGTGTTATAAAAAATATCTATCATTTTCAACAATGTTTGAAAGTGAGAAATCTATTTATAAAGATTTCTCACATTTATTCTAAATGACAATATAGTAATATTTGTTTTTCATAAGTGTACTAGATTAAAATATGTTTTATTATTTTAATCTTCTTTCCCAGATGATACAACAACAGCAATTGCTGTGCGGTCAATTTTAATTTTTAAATTATTCCCAAAGTCAATTAGACAAGTTTTATCATCAAGCCCAGCAATGGTACCATGCATTCCACCACTAGTAACAATTTTGTCCCCTTTTTTTATCGCACTTAATAAAGCTTCTCTTTCCTTTGCTTTTTTCTGCTGTGGACGAATAATCATGAAGTAAAATATTGCGAAAATTGCTCCAAACATTATTAATGTACTAACCATACTTCCACCGCCAGCATCTCCACCTTGTGGTGCCATTGCTAATAAATAATTCATTGTAACTCCTTAATGTTAATTGATAATTTTATTATAAATTTATTTTTCCATTCTGTAAATGTATCATTTAAAATTTGCTTTCGTGCTTCTCTAACAAGATTAAGATAAAATCTAAGATTGTGTATTGTAGCTAATTCATATGCTAATATTTCTCTAGTATTAAAAAGATGTCTCAAATATGCTTTAGAAAAATTTTTACAAGTGTAACAATCGCAGCTAGAATCTAGAGGTGAAAAATCATCTTTATAAGTCGCACTTTTTATAGTAACAATTCCTTCGGACGTAAAAAGATAAGCATTTCTGGCATTGCGAGTTGGCATAACACAATCAAACATATCAATACCGCGTTCAATTGCTTCAAGTATATTTTCAGGTCTTCCAACACCCATTAAATATCTGGGTTTATTTTCTGGAAGGATATCTGTTGTAAAATCAATAATTTCATACATATTTTCTGCAGGCTCTCCAACAGCAAGACCTCCAATTGAATATCCATCAAATCCAATATTCATTAAATCTTTTGCAGACGATTCTCGTAAATCTTTGTATACACTGCCTTGAACAATTCCAAAAAGGAATTGATTATGTCCATATAAAGGCACACTTTTTTCAAAAGCTTCTTTATTTAAAACTGCCCAATCGGATGTAAGTTCTTTCGATTTTTTTGCATAATCGTAATCGCAAGGATATGGTGTGCATTCATCAAGAGGCATTATAATATCTGCACCAATCTGTCTCTCAATTTCTATAACTTTTTCTGGGGTAAATAAGTGCTTTGAACCATCCAAATGAGAACGGAATTCAACTCCATATGATTTTAATTTGCGCAATTCTGATAAAGAAAATACTTGAAAACCACCACTATCAGTTAATATTGCTCTATCCCAATTCATAAACTGGTGCAAACCGCCCGCTTTCTCCATAACTTCCATTCCAGGTCTCAAATACAAATGATAAGTATTTCCTAGAATAATAGGAGCATTTATTTCGTCTTTTAATATTTTTTGAGTAACAGCTTTAACAGTACCTTGAGTACCGACTGGCATAAATATTGGAGTTTCAATTACACCATGAGTAGTTGTAATTTTACCCGCTCTTGCTTTGCTATTTTTATCTTTTTTCTGAAGTTCGTAAAACAAATTTGATTTCTTTTAATTAGTAAAATTTAACTATGCAAAATAGTGTAAATCTTTGTTATCTTCCATTAAAATTGAAGTGCCTTGATATTTCAGTAAAATAGATTTCATGAATAAGTAATATTTAAAACTCTACATATTTCGGTTTACACAAAAGTTATATCAAATATTGAATGGAATAAGAAAAGAGGCTCCACAAATAGATAAATTTACGAGACTCTAATTTCAATTAAGTTTACTGGTAATCTTTTAAAATATTGGCACTATTTTCATCAAATTACATTCTCTGTTCCAGCTTCAAAGAATTGTAATTTTCCTAAATTTAGATAAAGGTTATAATTGGAATTTGTATTGAGCATTTCATTTGATTGAACTCTGCCAATCAATGGGTTTTGACCAATGTTAAAATAAATAATGGTTTCGTTCCCCATTGGCTCAACAACATCCAAAGTGGTTGATATTTGATAATCATTTTCTTCGTCTTTGGATAGTGAAATATTTTCTGGTCTTACACCAATTGTAACTTCTGTGTTAATGCATTTTTCTAATTTAGTTGCTTGTTCTTTCAATATAGGAATTTTAACTGATTTATCAGAGCTAACGAAATACAATCCAGATTCCGATATAATTTTGCCATCAATAAAGTTCATTGCCGGACTACCTATAAAACCAGCTACAAATTTATTTGTGGGATAATTGTATAAATCCATTGGTGAGGCTATTTGGTTTATAAAACCATCTTTCATTACAACAATTCTATCGCCCATTGTCATTGCTTCTGTTTGATCGTGAGTAACATAAATCATTGTAGCTTCTAACTTTTTGTGAAGCTTGGATATTTCTGTTCTCATCTGAACTCGTAGTTTTGCATCTAAGTTACTAAGAGGTTCATCAAACAGAAATACTTTTGGTTTCCTTACAATTGCCCTACCTAATGCTACACGCTGACGTTGACCACCAGAGAGCTGTTTTGGCTTGCGTTGTAGTAAATCGTTAAGACCCAATATATTCGAGGCTTCATCAACTCTTTTTTTGATTTCATCCTTACTATATTTTCTTATTTTCAATCCAAACGCCATGTTATCAAAAACTGACATGTGCGGATAGAGAGCATAATTCTGGAACACCATTGCTATATCTCTATCTTTAGGTGGCACTTCATTTACTAGCTTATCATCAATATATAATTCGCCACTTGTAATTTCTTCCAACCCGGCAACCATTCGCAGCGTTGTAGATTTTCCACAACCAGATGGACCAACCAAGACTACAAACTCTTTATCTTTAATTTCAAAACTTACACTATCAACTGCTTTTGCTTTTCCATCATATATCTTTGATATATTTCTTAATTCAACATGCGCCATTGTTAACCTTATTATTTAGTTAAAACTTAATTCTATTTTATTCCCTTCTGAGTTCTGAGTGTAGCGAAGATGTATTTTATAATTTCCATCTTCCAATTTATTTTGCTTTAGAAGTTCAATTTCCATATTGTTGTTCAACACTTTATATACTGAAAAAGGAGAGATAATTTCTACCTCAACTTCTTTACCTGAAAAAGAATTACTCATAAATTCCAGTAATTTACTTTCTGACAAGTAAATTGGATTGATGATTTTAGTTTCGGCGTTCAAAATCATTGGCATCTTTAGCTCACCTAATTCCACAGACATCTTAGTGTAATCTGTGTTATCATCATTAAATACATATGAAGGAACAACTTTTGTATCATACATAATTGATGAAATATATTTCCCTTTTCCATTAATTGAGATGGGAATCAATTTACCTTTTACCATAATATTTAGATTTACTGAATCAATATCATTTGGCAAAAATGGTTCCAGTGAAATATTCCAATTGTTTTCTTTTATGCCAAACAGATTATAAAGAGAATAAATGTACCAACCGCCAGCCCATAAAAATTGAGGCTTATCTATCTTTCCATAATTTTCTGGATTGTTTTTGTCGCTAATTCTATATTCATACATTGCTGGCTGTCCGTTTGGACTATTAATTACTCCATCCATAGTCATTATTTTAATTAAGAAATTGTAAGCTTCTTCATACTTTTTATTGCTTATCAATCCGAGCAAATACCACGAATTACCATGAGGCCAAATTCCTCCGTTTGCATAATAATATGGCTCACCAGCTTCACCTTCAACAAAGCCCATATAATCAGCTAGTTTGTTTAAGTCCATTGGATAAAGAGTGTAAACACCTAATTTTTCATCCAACAGATATTTTTTAGCAGTTTCCATTAGTTGATAATTTTTCTCATCATCCAATAATCCAAAATGTGATGCCAGCATTGAACCCATGTAAATATGTTTATCCTCGGTACCATCTTCAAAGAAACTGGTCAGATAATTCAATTCCTCATTCCATAATTTATTGATAAGATTGGAATTAAGAGAATCTGATATTTCTTGATATTTCTGAATTTCGCTAGCATCAATATTTAATTCTGAAGCAAAATAGCTGTACTCTCTAAGAGCTTTAATTGCAAGGATAGTCATATATGCTCTTGGTCCGTAGTTGCTGCCAATATCCCACCAATCTGGACGAAAGGAGTACATTAGATTATTTTCTTTATTCTTCATTGCTGTATTAATACTTTTTTGAACGAATGGATACAGTGTTTTCGCAAATTCTAAATCTCCAGAATGCTTTAAATAACGCGAGCAAAGAAGTGTAAACCAAAAGTGATTCCAGTTTTCTGTGCCGGCATATTCAGTTTTATATGCTCCATCCTTCCAATAATATGCATGTGGAATTACATTGTTTGAATCCGCATGTTTAATAATAAATGTGAGATCATTTTTCACTCTATTCAAATCAAAATTTACAGCCGCTAAATCAGTAAGAAGTGCATCGTGTGTAAAATAGAAATTGTATTCAGCCTGTGCTGGCATTGGAACAATTGTTGAATCAATATAATGCGCATTTGTTGCCATTACGGCTAGTGCCCAATTTGTTGTGAAATCAATATTTTTGTTTCCCGTTTTGATTATTTCTTTATTGGTGGATTTTTCTAAAATGTAATTTTCATAATCTGTAATTTCCTTTTCATAATCCTTCGTTAACTTTGAGAGCATTCTTTTTGATTCACTAATTTTCACAGACCCGATAAGATTAGTTATTTGGAAACTCTCTCCAGGCTGTAATTCTTTCTTATACACAAAGACAACAACTGGTTTTGAATCCTTTCCTTTTTTTTCAAATGGTTCAGATGAGTTTAACCAATAATCATCGGGATTAGAGTAGTTACCTTTAACATATTTTGAAGCACAATAACTTGGTTCTTCACCAGCATTATAAAAGAATACTTGTGCATTACCAGCTTGGGCTTCGTAATAATCTACAGAAATTAATTTTCCATTTTCACGAATGTTTGAAACACCACTATCAAGTTTTGCATAAGTATGACTTGTTTTTAAGATTGACTCATATCTTAGATAAACTTCATATATTTTAACTGAATCGGATTTGTTTTCAATTGTAAATTCAGCACTCATTGCTGGTATATTTTTGCAGAATTCATATTTAATATTAATTTCAGAACTCTGCAAATCCTTGCTGAATTCAACATCGTATGGAGTTTGATTTACTTTCCAAGTCTCCTCTTTGAGCATGATCTTAGGATTATCCCCAACTTTTAACCCCATCGACATTATTCTATATTGCTCACGTTTCCAATAGTCTTCACTAATATCAATGCTATTGGCAACTGGATAATAAAAGCTTATCCTATTAATCATAGGAAAACTCTTGTGTATTTCAATTCCAACAAAAGGTCCGCCAACTTCAATTTGACCGACTTCTTTTGTGCTAATTATTTTAAGCTTATCATCCCCTTTTGAAGCAGCAATAGAGCTAAGGAACAATGCCCCGAGTATAGCGTAATAAAATACTTTTTTGATATTCATCAATTTTCTATCCCAATTTTTGAATTATTTTAATAAAGCAATCTTCTTCGTAAACGTATTATTGCCAGACTTCATTCTTATAAAATAAACACTTGTGTTTACTTTAATTCCTCTATTGTTTTTTCCATCCCAACTAATTGAATATTCACCAGCAGGCTTTTCTTCATTTAATAAGGAAACTACTTTTTGCCCGAGAATATTATATATCTCAATGGATACTTTGGAAAAAGACCCTATTTGAAATTTAATAATCGTTTGTCCATTAAATGGATTGGGATAATTTTGAAATAGAGTTGAAGTAATAGGCAAATTATCTGTTTCATCATCAATGGATGTTTCTAAATCATACAATTTCTGTATTTCATCAAATGGAAGTACCGAGGCAAGCAATTTTATGTTATCAAGCTTACCACTAAAATTATTTTGATTGTTATTTGGCGAAGCCTGCCCAATAGTAAGATCATAAGGTGAATTGGAAATACTTCCACTCCAATATCTAAAAGCATCAAGTCTACCGTTAATGTACAGTTCTAAATCTGAACCCGAATATAATGCAGTAACGTTATACCATTTTCCAATTGTTATCTCAGTTTCAGAATCAAGATCGACAATTCCATCATCAGTTTTTATTGTCCATCTAATTCTATTATTTGAAATAGAAACCTTCCATCTATTTTCCCAATTCCCATGTGATATTGGATATTGTTCTCGTTCATAAAGATTATCAACGTACATCCAAAAATTTAGAGTTATATATTGTGAGAAATTTAATAGTGTTGAATTTGTGATTCTAATATTATTACTTGTTCCATCAAACTTATAGGCACTTTGAATTGCGCCAAATCTATCGGTGGATAGATTTGCACCATTTACTGCAACTACATTGTTATTCCCACTTTCATCAAGTCCATTACCATTAAAAGGCAGAAATAATATTAAATTCCCTTCTTGAATAATGGATAAATCTCTTACTGCAACTATAATGCTATCGCTATAACTAGCTCCATCAGGATCACTTACGGTACATTTTATATTGTAATTCCCTTCTTCGCCTGGGGCAGTCCAAATAATTTTGGAACCGCTTCCATCAATAGTTCCAACTGAACTTTGCCACCTATATGATATTGGACCACCTTCTTCATCGACTGCCAAACATTCAATTTCTGATGTATTGTTCAAATCTATTTTTCTTGGACTAGCACCAAGCTTATTTATAAATGGAGCAGAATTAAATTTTGCTACAACATGTATTTCAATTTGCTTAAATACCGATTCACCATTACCGTCATCAACTTCAACATTAATAAAATATTTGCCGGTGTCATCGGGAGCAATCCACATTACATTTGCTACACTTCCAATAAAAGCTCCAGTATTTGCACTCCATTTATATTGCAAGTTATCACCATCTTTGTCAACAGCAGTGCAATAAATGGCTGTGGAATCATTAATCAGAATTTCATTTTGTTCTGCTACCAGACTTTTAATTCTTGGAGGATTGTTGGAAACTGTATTATCAGATGTATAATCAACAATTATATTGCCTACTAGAAATTTATTTCCCTCATAACTTTTTACCCCACCAGTGGGAGTTATTACAATTACATAAGATTTTTTTGCAGGAATACTTATTTGTGCATTTCCAGAAATGCCGGATATTAAAAAGCTATTACTTGTGGATTCATAAATATCACAACTAGCAAAACCAACATCAAAGGATATTGTCTGTTCAACATCATATGGATTATAAATTAAATAAGTTGGATATGCATCATCTCGGAAGAAATCAGTTTTCAATAAATCTAATTTTAATATTCCTTTAACATCTGTAGTATCAATTATGCTACCAAATATTCCAACATGAGAAGAGCCATAAAGTGCTAGGTTTGTTTTTCCCCATCCCCCGCTGATAGCATCGCCAGTTGCATAAGGAGATGCCCCATAATTTGATTGTCTAATCGCTTCATGACCTATATATGAGTCTGTATCATATTGATGCGACCATTCTTCACTGTCTTGCTTGTGGTCGGGAAGATAATTTGTGTAAAACAATCTTGAAGCGTTTGCAGCATTTAGCATCCATTTACCAAGTGCATCTGCAAACCTATCGTCATATCGCAATAGAGGAAGCAATGCACCAGCTTGTTCAAATGTATTCATTAAAAATGCATAATCGTTTGAACCGTTTTCTTCACCAATTACCCCCGATATATCAAGACCGCCCCATGTGCCAACTATTGCTCCCCAGCCTGTACTTTGTCCATCACCTCTTAAATATCCAACATCGAAGCACCAATTAAGCATATTCTCAATGTTATATTCAGTGCCGAGTTCTGCATTCATCTTTGCTGCCATGTATACACCAAAAGACAACTGCAATTCGTAAGATGGATTTGTGGGATAATTATTGAGAAACTCCATTGCCCACTCAGCACCTATTCTATATTTCTCTTCGCTAGTTTCTTTGTATGCATTATATAAAAGCCAAGCAATAGCACCCGCTGATTCTGGTTCTTTAACTCCAAAATTATATGGTGTCATTGTGGTTAAATTCCAACCTCTGTAATTCATGTTTGGTACTGTCCAAGGAGTTGCGCTACCACCCATTTTCTCAACTGCTTTGAGCCATTGATCTGAAACACTTCTTAACTGAAAATTAAAATCTTGAGTATTGGGATATAAATCATAAAGCTGATAGAAAAACACATTAGGCATTGTTTCGTACCACCAATCGTCATAAGTATCATCAACGGGATGATTTTTATAAACGTTTTGTTCTGGTCTATTGTTAAAATATTCGCGACACATTTTAACCCAATTATAACCGTTCTGATTACTTTTATCAATTCCAACTAAACTTGCGCCAATTATAGCTGGTAAAACATTTATCGCTTCTCCAGATGTGGGTGATGTAGTTCCAACAACTGTATGCAAACCAAAACTGATATCGCTTGGATAATTAACAGTATTGTTATTTAATAGAATTAATGGAAGATATTCACCAGTTACATCTAAGTTAAAAACTAGTGAATCATAACCCTTTGTTACGTCTTCCCAATTTCTCATTAAATAAGGTGAAGGAAAATTGGGCATTAAATTAATACGATTAATATTAATTTGTTGAGCGTCTATCCCCACCGCCAATGCTAAGAGATAAATAATTATCTTAAATTTATTTTTACTAACGCTCTTCATTGGAGACTCATTTCTTTTTTATTTATCAGTTTTCATATTAAATAATTAATCCGCTATTCATTAGTTACCAAGCATAGTATTGTGGGGCTTGTCCCGCTGGTGGAAATATTTCATCCAGTTTATCTAACTGATTTTTATCTAAATTTAAATCAATGACTCGCATTGATTTTTCAAGTTGTTCTAAAGTACGTGGACCAATTATTGGCGCTGTCACAGATGGTTGATGAATCAACCAAGCATGTCCAACGTCGGCTGGTTCTTCGCCAATTTCCGCACAAAAGTTTTCCCATTTATCCAATTGATTATTATGCTTTTTATATTTGTTCATTACTTCGCTGGTATTTCTTCTACCTTCGTTTACCTTTTTAATACCACCGAGCAAACCGCCTTCCAGTGGACTCCAAGGAATTATCCCTACTCCATAATATTCACAAGCTGGAATGACTTCGCGTTCAATTTGTCTATTGAATAAATTGTATTTACTTTGTTCGCTCACTAATCCAAGCATATTTCTTTTACTATATTCTTGGCATGCTGTTGCAATATCCCAACCAGCAAAGTTGCTGCTACCTACGTAAATAATTTTACCTTCACGAATTAACTGATCTGTTGCCTGCAGTATTTCATCCCAAGGTGTATTTCGATCAACATGATGCATTTGATATAAATCTATGTGATCTGTTTTTAATCTTTTAAGACTATCTTCGCAAGCTTTTTTGATATGATAAGCAGAAAGATTTTTTTCATTTGGTAAATTTCCCATATTGCCATATACTTTTGTAGCAAGCACTATTTTATCTCTTCTTCCTTTATCATGCTCAAACCATTCTCCCATTAATTTTTCTGTAATTCCCTCTCCAATTTTACCACCATAAACATTAGCTGTATCAAAGAAATTAATTCCAAGTTCGAGTGCGTGATTCATAATAGTAAAGCTGTCTTCCTTCGGCGTAATTGCGCCAAAGTTCATTGTCCCGAGACATATTCTACTAACACTTAAACCAGTTCTTCCTAAATTTATATACTTCATTTATTACTCCAAATTATTTTAGATAATCATTCAACGAAAATATTTTAATATCACTTTCTTTCAAATTGACTGTATCACCTTTTATTATTTCTATCACAATTTCATTTCCCGGCATAATCGTAAAACCTCTTTTTGAGAACTCAATTCCTTCTGCATATAAATCAACAAAATAGGATGGTTTATCACTGGTTACTCCAACAAACTTTTTCCCATTTTGCGTAACCAGCTTTATTGATATTTCAGCTTTTGCTAAAGTGTAATATTTCCAAGGAAGGCTTTTGTAATAATTAGAATTAATTAATTCGCTGGATTCATTATAAAGCTCCGCAAATAAAATTGTTTTGTCATTAATATATTGTGGTGATGAAAAAGAATCTATTTTTTGATTACTGTTTTCTTCTAAATTTAAACTTATCTCTATTTCTTGAATCACATTTCCAGTTTCTGTATCAATAAAAAATATTTTGCAACTACCCATAAATTTATCATTACTCTGATTTTGGACACTTAAAATGACATCATTATTCTCAGTTGAGAAATATGCAATCTGTTGAGAAAATATATTTTTAACAAAATGATATGACATTTTAGGCGATGAATCTGAATCAATCAGCGACCAGCTAGTTACAGGCCAAACATCATTTAATTGCCAAATTAAACTTCCATTTGTTCTGCCATTTGTTCTCCAGTGTTCGAGACATGTTTTTAGCGCAAAGCCTTGATTGAGTTGAGTTAAATAAATAAAATCTTCCCATTTAGTTTTGATAGGCAAATGAGCTGACAAAAACTTAAATAGTCTTTCTGGACCCTCAACTTGTTTATTGTGAAATTCAAATATTTGGTCTTGTGCATTTCTATTTTTCTCTGGAATGCATTTATTAAAAGTATCAATATTTGCTGGACCTTGAAATCCAAATTCAGTTACAAATAGACTTTTATCATTTTTAACTTCTGTGTAGTCTTTCCAAAAACTCCAAATATCCCAATGATGAGTATTTCCACTATTTGTTGAGTTTGGATCTTCATCATCACCAAAAGGTGAGGATTGCCAGTAACTTGCTTTGGGGTCAATAGATTTTAGAATATTTGGAATAACTGAATTATATATTTTATAGCCAGGTAATTCTATAACTGGAGTTTTCTGGTCTTGGAACCATCCCCACTCATTTTCATTATTTCCACACCATATTGCAATTGAAGGATGATGTTGCAATCGGTTGACATTTTGAGTTACCTCGTTTTTGATATTTTCTATGATACTATCATGTTCAGGATATGCTCCGCATGCAAACATAAAATCTTGCCAGACCAATAATCCAAGTTCATCACAATACTCATAAAAAATATCATTTTCATAAATTCCACCACCCCAGACTCTAATCATATTCATATTAGCATCTTTGGCTTTAGTCAGTAAATCTAAATACTTTTCATTGGTTACTCTCGGTAAAAATGAATCTGCGGGAATCCAATCTACACCTTTGCAAAAAACAGACTGCCCATTAACTTTTATTAAGAAATCTGGTTCATTATTTTTTTCAAGCAACAGCTCAATTAATCTAATTCCAACGGTTTTTGTTTGCTCATTATAAATTACATTTTCTTTATTACAAAGCTGGCAAGTCAATTTATATAATTCTTGTTCCCCTTCCCCGTTTGGAAACCACAGTTTAGGATTTTTGACAAACAATCGAATAGTATTTTCTTTGCCTTTAACAGCAATACTATTTTCAGTAATTTGCTCTTTATTATCAAGCTTGATATTTAACAGAAGTTCATCTTTAATTTTATTTTCTATTGTTACTATAATTTCAACTTCTGCCACATCTCCAGTAATTGATATAGTATTAAATGTAATACTTTCAATTTCTGCTTTTGGTTTTTTTATTATATAAATATCTTTCCAAATTCCAGAGGTTGTAAGTTCAGGACCCCAATCCCAACCGAATGAATATTGTGCTTTTCTTATATAAACTCTATTTGATTTTAAAGCCACTTGAAGTTTGGAATGCTTGCTTTCTTCATCTATACTATATTTATTTGGAGAGATTAATTTAATCTTTAGCGTATTTTTTCCGTTGATCAAATACTTAGCAACATCAAATTTATATTGAACGAACATATTATTTGTATTTCCAACAATATTATCATTCAAATAGATTTCTGCAATTGTGTCTAATCCATCAAAAACTAATTGATATTCCACATTTGCTGATTTATCAAAAGTAAACTCTTTTGAGTATATCCAGTCACATTCAGCAATCCAGCTTATTCTCGTTTCATTATCAGAATAAAAAGGGTCTTCAATAAGTTTATTATCCAATAAATCCGTATGAATTGTTCCTGGAACCGTTGCTTTGTACCATTTCTCTGGATCAATTTTGGATTTGTTGGAATATGAATTATCATTTAATAACTTAAATTCCCAATCATTTATGAGTTTTATTTTTTCCATAAGTATTATTTGTCCAAAAAATATAGCTATTGAATTTAAGAGCAATAATTAATATTTAATCATTTTCACTTATTTATATATTCCATTAAAGATTTTTTTGCAACTTGGTTTTGTTCAATTTCTAGTAGCGATAATAGCGCTTCAATCGTTGACTCAGCACCCGAATTCATATTTATTTGGTACTCCGACGAAATGCCATCAAAACAAATTCCAGTTTCACTATTGTAAAGAGCTTTTCCTAAATCATTATCACCAAACAACCATTGTGCAATTTTTCCAGCTTGTATAGCATACTTTTCATCATTCGTTATTTTATAAGCTTCCAGACAAGCATATACCATTGGTCTTATTCCATAAGCAATTTGTGGATATTTACTTTTTGAAATGTATTCTATAAGACCATTATTATTTTTGAAGAATATTTCATTATAATATTTGTTCTCATTTAGGTATTTATAAAACCCATTTATTTCTTGAAGTGCAGCGTTAAGATATTTCTCGTCCTTATTTATCTCATAAGATTTTAAAAGCGAATAACTTTGCAGATTACCCCAAGCATGCCATACATTTCTCCAACTTAAAAATGCTCCGTAAGGATAGTTGTTATTTGACACAAGCTGAACATCTAAAACACTATTACTTAATTCATTAATTAATTTTAAAACATTTTCACTTTTATTGATTTTATAGTAGGAGGATAAACCCATAATCAAAACTGCTGTTTGGTCAATACCAGATTCACCTGGCAGCCAATTGGGGAAAGTGATTCCATTTTCAGAATCACTTAAATCTGAAGTTTCATAATGCTTTATTGTTTTGCTAAATCCATTATCAAGTGAGTTCAACATTTCGCTTGCTAAAACTTCATCATCATTTTTAATTGTTGGATAAGCTTCACCTAATGCCCATAATGCTCTCCACATCCACCATTGAAAGCCAGAAATACTAGTTCTATAGGTTTTATTAATTTGCCCATCTTCAAAAACAAAGTTATAATAAGTGGAATCTTCTGCTTCCATGTATAGAATAAATTTTGCAAGTTGCTTTGACTTTCTTAAAGATTCTACGTTTCCATTATATTCAAAGTCCTTAACATAAAGAACTAAAGCACGTGCTACATCATCAACACATGCAATACCTTCATTTTCTGCACCGACATAATGATAGTCAGGATATTCACTATAAATATGAATAATAGCCATCACAGTTTCATCAACTTTTATTTCCTTATAGAGATGATCCAAGTGAGATGTATTACTTCCTGAATTATTGCTACTCTTACTGTTGCATGAGACAAAAGTTATAACAATTAGTAAAATAATATGAATAATATATTTTTGTTTCATAAAAGCACCTTATTTACATAATGCAACAAGTTGATCAATGGAAGTCTCTGCAACGCAAACATTCATATCAGCACCCGAGTAGTAAATTTTAAGATCATCATTATCTTCCTTAATCCAACCATTAGAGAATACAACATTTCCTACATCTCCAATTCGTTCATAATCCATTTCAGGAGAAAGTATTGGTTCTCTGCTTTTACCTTTTACAATTCTTGGATTATTCAAATCAAGCAAAACAACTCCGAGTTTGTACAAAGATGATATGCCAAATCCCCTTACACCATGATATAACATTAACCATCCATCTTTCGTTTTTATAGGAGGTGTAGAGGCACCAATTTTGTTATCTTCCCATGTACCTTTTTCAGGCTCCATTAAAACAGAATATCCACCCCAATGAATTAAATCTGGACTCTTACTTATCCAGATATCCCTACGTTCTTCAGCTTCAGGTCTATCTACCTTCCAATAATATCCATCTATTTTTTCTGGAAATATAGAACAATCTTTGTTCGAAGCTTCAGAAATAGGTCCGTGAATTTTAAATGTTTTAAAATTTTCGGTTTCTGCCAAAATTACAACAGGTTTATATTTTGAATATCCGGTATACGTTAAATAATATTTATTATCAATGTTAGTTATCCTAGCATCTTCAATACCCCAATTAACATACTCATAGCAGTCCTTGTGATCTTCGGGAGTTAAAATTGGTTTAGTATCCAACTTAAAACTAAAACCATCTTTGCTTCGGGCAATGAGAAATGAAGATCTTCCGATTGGCATTTCTACTCTGCACATTAATAAATATTCATCATTATACTTAATAGCCCCAGGATTAAAAATACTATTCACCTTGAATGGGACATCTTCTTTTACAAGAACAGGATTATTTTCATATCTAATCATTTTCATATCGCCTATATTATTTTTTCATTTTATCATTTTATCATTTTATCATTTCGTCAATTAATTCTTTAACATTCACCTTTGCAATGCTGCTTGCATGATCTGACATAGCATAAGGGATAATAAGTTCATCATCATGGATAGCACCACCACAACTATAAACCACATTAGGGACATATCCCTCTCTTTCGTTTTCATTTGGCGTAAGCAAAGGCTCCTTTAATCTACCAATAACTTTAGATGGATCATCTTTATCTAATAAAAATGCACCCATTGAATATTCACGCATTGCTCCAACACCATGACTTAATACTAACCAGCCAGCTTCAGTTTCTATTGGAGATCCACAATTACCCAGTTGCACAAATTCCCATGGATAAGTTGGTTTTAGAATTATCTGTTTTGTATACCAGAAATGAAGATGCTCAGAGTACATTAAATAAATATTTTCACCATCCTGCCTTGAGATCATTGCGTAAAGTCCGTTAATTTTCCTTGGAAAAAGTGCCATTCCTTTATTCTTTACTTCAGGACCATTTAATGTATTTATCTTAAAATTTAAAAAATCTTTAGTCTCAAGAAGTTGTGGAAAAATGACTTTGCCATCATATGCTGTATAAGTTGCGTAATAAGTTTTATGTCCATTTTCATCAATAAATTCTACAAAACGAGCATCCTCAATTCCATTCATTTCGGAAGGTGAATGAGGAAATATTACCCGTTCAGAGAGTCTTTGATCAGAATTGTATTGAATTTCATAATTTGAAAGTGCTAATGAGAAAACCGCTTTTGAAGTCAACTCATTCTCTACACCTTTGTTTCTATAAGTACGCAATAATATTTTTATGGTCTCTTCAAGATCAACAAAAGTAAAATTTTCATCCAAGCTGTCAATAACTTTTTGAGCAAAATCATTTAACAAATCAAGTTCAATTAACTTTTTTTCAAAAAGAGCTTTTTCAAAAATCTGATTTGAAATATTTTCAGAGGTAGTTACATATCTACTAGGAATATCAATATTAATATTATTTTCATTATCAATAACTCCTGTCCTAAAAGTTATTGATGAAATATGTCCCTCACCTGTTGCCCTTAAGCTTAAAATAAAACGGCGACTTCCCTCTGCAAGATTTGATTGATCTGGATGCCAAATCATTGAAGGATTAAAAAGTGCAGCCGATTCTAATGAATATTCTTGTGTAAAATAAGCTCCGATTAAAAATTTTCTCTCATCACTTAAAGGCTGGTCAGTTAGCAAATACTTTTTCATCTGCTCAAATCTATTAAGATAAAAGTTCCATAGTCTTTGATGCCGTTCTTCAAAATCTGTCATAACCTGCTTAAGTTCTTTATTAACTTCCTTTTCAGAAAGAGTTAGGATTCTTCCAATAATTCTTGTTATTCTTTCTTCAGACGTAATTGTAAAAGGTCTGTAGAGAACTCTTTTATAATCAGGTTTAATTACTACCTCTGTTCTAATTACTTTCATGTTTATCTACTATTTGTTTTTCAATTATATTTTCAAGATGTTCAAGACCTTTGAGTCTTTCAAATGAACGAAAAGAATTTTCCATAATGCGCATTTCTACTAAAGATAGTAAAAAGGCAAGTGTCGATTCGCTACCCTGATTTTGGTTTATTCTATCAACATGAAGCGCATCATGGCACCCGCCAGTCTTTGTGTTATAAAGAGGAATTTCAAGATCATTTCTACCTAAAAACCATTCGAAAATCATTCTGGCAGATTCAAGCCAAAATTTATCTTCGGTTGCTCGTGTAGCTTCTAAACAGGCTGATAGCATAGAATAGGCTTCAATTGGTGGCTGATCAAATTTTGCTCTGTTTCCACCTTTGTGATAAAATCCATTAGAACCTATTGGTCTAAAATTACCATGTTCCGTGGTTTGTATTTTTAAAAGCCATCTTAAGGATTTCAATCCAATGTCAAAAGCTTTCTCATTTTCTGTCCACTGTCCACTTACAATTAAGGCACGAGGAATTACTGCGTTATCATAAGATAAAATTTCTTCAAACCAAAACCATTCATCCTCGGCAACAGAATCATAAAGTTTGGTCAATCGGTTTGTAAGTGTATCTCTTACCTGATTTGCAATTGTGTCACCGCTCATTCTTCTGAAATATTCATTTATGCCTAACAAAGAATAAGCCCACGCACGAGGCGAAGTTAAAGTTTCTGCTAAATTAATAGCTTGGTTAAATAATTGAGTTCCCCACATATGAAAATTAGGATATTTTGATCTGCCTGCACAAGTCCCCAAAGCCCAAATTGATCTACCTTGGCAATCATCGGAACCCTCATCTTCAATCCATTTTCTATCATAGCTCATAAAATTTCTAAAGCGCTTAGTTCTTTTATCAAAAGCATAGTTAACAAAAGCAGAATAACGGCTAGATAGATTCTGAATTATTTCATTATCTGGATATGTCTCCTCAAGTAGAACTGAAAGCAGAAGTGCTCTTGCGTTATCGTCAGTACAATAACCTTCACCATAATTAGGAATTGACCCAATTGCATGATGATATAAACCTGTTGAATCTGTCATTCTGATTAAATGATTTAATCTAATCTTGGGAAGTTCTTCCCTTTTTTCTTCAAGAGTTTTTACAGCAAATATTCGGGGATATTTTTCATTTTTTGGAAGCCTCGCTTTTTTAAATGAATCCAAATATATTTTAGCTGTTTCACTCCAAATCATTTTACGACCAAGCAAATAAGCTTTTTTTCTCATTGCGTGGCGGCGTTTGTCATCTTTCAATAAACTAATTATTTCCGTTGAAATAGCTTTTGAATCCACAAAAGGGACTAAAATTCCTCTTCCATCCGCTAAAAGTTCTTCTGCATGCCAGTAAGGTGTAGAAATTACACTTTTCCCGCATCCGAAAGCATAAGCAAGTGTTCCTGAAGTTATTTGTGCTTTATTATTGTAAGGAGTAATATAAATATCACACATTCCAATGAAAGCTTTTAGTTCTTCTATTTCAACAAATCTGTTATAGAATATTACATTCTTTTTAATTCCAAGATCAGCAGACATCCGCTCAAGACTCATTCTATAAATTTCTCCGTGCTCCTTCACAAGATTTGGATGAGTTGCTCCAAGAATTACATATACTACATTCGGAAATTCTTTTAAAACTTCAGGCATTGCTTTTAAAACATTTTCAATTCCCTTTTGTGGAGAAAGAAGTCCAAAGGTTAAGATCACTTGTTTTCCTTCAACTCCAAATTGGTCCTTGTAAAAATTAGGGTCAACAAAAGACATCTCTGGAATTCCATGAGGAATAATATCAATTTTCCCAACCGGAGCTTTATAAATTTCTGTAAGAAAAGATTTACCTTTTTCCGTCATAGTAACTAGACGGGCAGAAAGTTTAATAATTTCCTTCATTACTAAGAATTGTCCATGTGTTGGCTTTTCTAAAATTGTATGAAATGTAGTTACAACCGGAACATGCAAATCTCTTAAAAGTGCAAGAATATGACTTCCAGATTTACCACCATAAATTCCAAATTCGTGCTGAAGTGAAACAACTTCGATATTGTTGAAATTGATAAAATCCGCAGCTCGTTGATATGAAGCTAGTTCTTGTTCTTCTATTTCAAATTTAACTTCTTTGGGATAATTATAACCCTCCTTAGTATCATTAACTGCAATTACAAAGCAATTATTTTTAGGATATTGAACATTGATACTTGTAAATATATCGGATGTAAAAGTTGCAATACCGCACTTTCGGGGTAAGTAATCACCTATAAATGCAATTTTATTTGGGATATTTTTTTTATTCATTTTAAATTCACTCTAAAATCCTAATTCTCTATTTACTTAGAGAACCAGTTCATTATCTACTAAAACATTGTAACTCTACAAATAATTTTTCTATTCTTTAAGTCCTGTTGAAGCCATACTTTGTATAAAGTATTTTTGAAAAAATAGGTACGCAATCATTATTGGAAGTGCTAGTAAAATAGCAGAGGCAAGTTTTACACCTAATTGTGCATCTGCTCTTCCACCCACTGCAAATAATGTAACAAGTTGTGGCATTGTCATTAAACTTTCATCACGTATTACAATTAATGGCCATAAAACTTCATTCCAAGATGCCATAAATGTCAATATTCCAATTGTAACAATTGCTGGCAATGCGTTTGGCCAAAGTATAGTAAAAAGTATTCTAAGTTCCCCACATCCATCAATTCTAGCTGCATCTAGCAAATCAGTAGGAATACTTTTGAAATACTGCCTAAACATAATTATTGCCAAAGCGTTCATAAGATATGGCACAATTAACGCAGCGTAGGTATCAACCCATCCAAATTTGACCATTAAAATATATTGTGGAATTAAAGTAATCTGAAATGGAAGTGTCATTGTAAAAATTATAACGTAAAATATTAATTCCCTTCCCTTAAATTCCAATTTTGAAAGCGCATACCCAACCATTGAACCAAATACTAAAACTCCGATAGTAACTAATGTAGAAACCAAAATGCTATTGAACAATGCCCTTCCAATAGGAATTTTTGAAAACATTTGAGTATAACTATCCAAAGTAAAAGTGTTTGGAAATAGCACCAAACTTCCTATTTCACTTTCAGGAGCAAGTGATGCACTTATCATCCAAATAAAAGGATAAATGAATGAGAGTGCTGCAAATAAAAGTACGGTATAAAATATTAGTTTTTTCATCTGTTTATAATAGTTAATTTTTGCCAGATGTAACTCGCATTACAATCATTAGCTTGTGAATAAAAATCTTTGCTTACTCGTTTCATAATACTATTTTTCTCTCTCAATAAATTTTTTCTGTATTACAATTACAAGTAAAATTATTAAAGCAAAAAACAATCCAAGTGTTGAAGCATAACCCATATGATAATAGAAAAATCCTTGCTTGTAAATATAGAGGACGGCAGAAATAGTACTGTTCAGCGGACCGCCGCCTGTCATAATATATGGTTCAATAAATAATGAAAATCCACCAATTGTAGAAAGAATAATAACCATAAACATGGTTGGTTTAATCATAGGAAGAGTTATGTAAAAGAACTTCTGAAATCTGTTTGCACCTTCTAAATCAGCAGCTTCATAATAGTGAGGTGGAACGGTTTGTAAACCAACTAAAAATAGTATTACATATAATCCAACATTTTTCCAAGTTGCCATAACAGCAATTGATGACATTGCAATATCTGGGTCAACAAGCCAGCCAACTTTATCCAAACCGATTGTGGTCAAAACTCTATTAAGCAAACCAGTATCGAATGCGAACATTTGTTGCCAAAGCATTGTTACAACAACACCAGAAACTACTACAGGCATAAAGAAAGCGGCTCTAAAAAATCCTCGCATAAATATTTTTTGATTAAGAATTTCTGCTAATATTAACGCAACAAATATTTGAAGAGGAATATGGATAAGTAAAAAAACAAAAGTGTTCATTATTGATTTTAGAAACAGAGTATCGTTAAAAAGTCTAACATAATTATCTAAACCAGAAAATTTCATAGGCGAAATTATATTCCATTTATGAAATGTTAAAACAATTGAGAATATAACAGGAAACGCTACAAATACAACGAAGTGCAGTATATATGGTGCTACAAGTAGATATGGGGTTATTTTTCTAGTTTTCATCTGTTTATCATTGTTAATTTTTGCCAGATGTAACTCAAATTATAATCATTTATTAGTCTGGTAATCATTTTGTTTGCTCGTTTCATAATTCATAATTCATAATTATAAGTTCAATAAATTAACTGCAAATGCAGCATCTTTAATTGCTTCTTCAGGAGTTTTTGTCCCGTAAATTACACAAGCTTCATATTCTTGTGAAATGATATCAAAAACTTCCTTTAATACCGAAGAAGCATCTGTACCCCTTACATATTTTGCTTGTTCTGCAAACACTCTAAGTTCTGGATTTTTTTCAAAATAGTTCACAAATAAAGAATCAGTAAGAAGATCTTTTCTTCTTGGATATTGCGAAGTAAGTTTGAGTAATTGAAAATCGTTCTTTTTGCTTGTAAGGAACTTAGCAAACTGAAATGCTAAGTTAGGCTTTTTGCAAGTATTAAATATTACAATATTTTTAGGATCACCATATGTGTAAATTGGTCCTTTAAAACCAGCGGGAACTGGAATATGTTGAAATCCATATTCAAATCCATCTGGTTTATATTTTTCAGCATGAGATATTTCCCATGGACCTGTAAACCTAGTAACAATAGTACCAGACAAAAATGGGTCTTCTCTTGCTGCCAAACGTTCTTGAGGAAAATATTTTTGCTTATATAATTCTCTTAAAAATTTAAATACGTTAACTGCATATTCATTATCAAAATCAGCTTTGTTATTTTTTATTAAAGGTTGTCCGCCAGAAGCAGCCAAATACAATGGATAAAAATCGAAAAACCTTTGCCACCAAGTTACTAGTACCTCAGAATATCCAAACCACTGATCAACATATCCATCGCCATCTTTATCCTTCTTAAATTTTTCAGCTGCGTCAAAATACTCATCATAAGTTGATGGAGCATGATCTAGTCCAAGATTTTTAATATGATTTTTATTATAAATCATCAAAATAGGATTTATCTTCCAAGGGATTTGGTATATGTGATTATCAAGCGATGTATTTTCAACCATCACGGAAGTATCGCATCTATCATAAATATATTCATCAAATCCTTCTAATGTATCTAAAGCCACAAGCGAGCCAGACTCTGCATAAATTTCAACATCACCCTGCCACATATTTGAATAAACATCTGGTGTTGTCTGCCCAACAACTGCTGCTAAAATAATTTCTTCACTCGATTGTCCTTCTGGAACTGGTTGGTATTGAACTTTTGCTTCTGGGTGCATTGCATTCCATTTACTAATAACCATTTTTGCAAACTCTATTTCTTGAGAATTATTAGAACTCCAATAAAGAAGTTCATATTCCTTTTTTTCATTGGATGAAGAACAACCAAATAAAATGAATAAAAGAAGTCCAAAAAATATATTTATTTTCATCATATGCATATTATTCCCAATTTGCCCAGTCGCTATCAATTGTTGGATAAGGTGTTCGAGGGATTAAACCTCCCTTTTTTACCGTGTAAAGACTTATAGCACTTGGATTTTCTTCTTCAGAAACAATTATATTATCGAGTATATCTTTGTGAATTACTATTGGATATTTTTTTCTAAGCTTCTGAATAGTTCTAAACAGTTTTGCAGTATATTCACTTTCAATATCTATATTTCTGTCTTTTTCATTCCCTTCATGTGGTGCTACTTCATCCGAACTTACAGTAATAGTATTTCTTAAATAATTTTTATAGGCACTGGATAGTACTTTTTCACGCCACCATGAAAATTGTTTTTCAACCACATCTGACTCAAAATATCCTTTCTCTTTTGCAGTATTTGTCAATAGATCATCCCTAACCATTCTAAAGACAATATCTTTTAGAGAAAGTGTATATGCTTCCAATGAACTATGATCAAATTTTATGTATTGGTCTCGAAGCCAAAACCACTCTAAAAATTGACTAATAGTAACTTCAGTCGATTTCATCTTAACCAGTAATAGTTTACTAATATCGCTTTTGCTTTTATTATCAAGTTCTGCTAAAGCTTCATCCATTTTTTTTTGCAGCGACCATTGTTCGTATAATTCTTTTTTTAAGATGTAATTACTCAGATATGATCGTAATATTCTAAATGCGGTGCTTCTAATTATTGGTTCATTAAATGTCATTAGTCTATCAACATATTTATCAGAAATAGAATTCATCTTCATCATTTTAACTGCATCTGTTGCTTCTGTTTTTAATCTTATATAATCTGTTTCCGTGAGAATTGGTTGATGATTAAAATTTTCCAGATAAATTATATAATAACCATCTTCCATAAGTGTTGGTTTAGAATATTTTTTATTCTCAAGCGTATCAACTATTTTTCCTAAGCCTGGAGTATTTTTCCCCAATAAATATCGGCTAGTTTTTAATTCTTTGCTATCAATTTCTTTTTTTGACTTATATTGCTGATAGAATAGACTATCAAAAGGTATTCCACTTTTTAATTTTAAATCGAGTGAGTTTATTTCAAACTCTGATTCAGAAAATAGCCATTTAACTTTTACATCTGTACTTTTTCTTACAATTACTGAATCAATTTCTCTATCCAATATTTCAACTTTACTAAATATTTCATCCTTATAAAGTTCATCTGTAGCAAGATCTGAATTAATTGTACTTAGAAAATTTAGCACTTGGCGAGTTGTATCTAGAGCAATTGCCTCTGCTTCCAAAGCAAACAATTTTTCGTTTAACATATAATTAAGATGCTTCTCTTTCGAATTATTTAGTTTTTTAGTGAATACTGGACCGAATTCATAATTAAGTTTAAACTCTTCCATTGTTATTTCAATATTCCCAACACTAGCCACAACTTCAGAATCAACGTTGCTATTAGCAACATTATGCTGATTACTTTTAAGTTCAGTGCTTTGAATATTTTGGAAAAACATTAATATAAATACAATTACCGCAATCATATTAACCTTAATATTTAATATTTAATGAAAATACATGGATGTTTTCAAGACGCCCAAAATTTCTGTAGGCATAATCAAAACTAGCAATAGCTTCACTAAAAAGCATTTTGGAATTTAAACCAACTCCAAAAGTCAAACCACCTTCAGCATCTGTAAGGAAAAGCTCATTGTAACCAATTCTTAGAAAGAAATAATCCATAAATGAAAATTGCGAACCAATATTAACACTTGGATAATTATTATTTGGATGAACAGCATCTACTGCAATTAGAAATGAATTTGTAGGCGATTGATAAACATATGTTGAAACTCCAATTCTGAATACTAACGGCAATTCCCAAGTATCCATTTCAATATTTGTAGGAATACTTTCATTTGAGCCAAGTTTTGAATCATCAACTCGTATGAAATATCTTGCATCTCTACCTTGCAGCGTCATTGGTGTTCCAAAATTAGAAAGTGATGCACCAATTACAAGTCCGCCTAAAAGATCAGTTTTAAATAACGTACCAATATCTATTGCAAAAGCCGATGCATTCATATGCCAAATACTTTGTTGAATATATTTGGCAGTAAAACCAATTGAAAATCTATCGGTTAAAGTTCGCGAATAAGTTATTCCCATTGAAATGTCATTAGCAGTAAATAGTTCCCCAGTTCCATCAGGTTTTTCAACTGTTCTAACAATCATATCATCCATAGAAAGAGACGTGAAACTAATTCCTAAATTTCCATAATTTTGCAGATTTATAACAATACCAGCAAAATCATGTTTTGTGCCACCTATCCAATCAATATGATTTAAGATAAGCTCGTTTTTATCTAAATTAGCTATTCCAGAAGAATTCCAAAATAATGCACTGGCATCATTTGCAATACTAACAAATGCGCCACCTATTCCCACTGCAGAAGCTCCAACTGGAACTTCCAAAAAATTAGCAGCAGTTGTACCAGAATTTGAAACTTTTTGTCCATGTAAAGCAGTAATGCTAATTAACATAAATATTATAATACTTGCTTTTAGTTGTTTATTGAACATAATTATACCAAGAAATATTAATTATTTTATTATTGCAAATCGACCAATTTTTTCGCCAATGCCAGGAGCATCAATATGAAACACATAAACTCCATAAGCTATATCCATTCCATCTTTTGAAATTAAATTCCAAGCTTCCTGACCATCAGAAAAAGTTGTATTATGAATTAATGTCTGTACTAATTTTCCATTTAAACTATATATTCTAATTGTACATTTATTTGGTAGATTCATAAATTGTATTTTTCTTTCCCCTCTTCCAACACTATTTGAGGTTCTTTCCCAACTTGCAGCTCCAGAATATGGATTTGGAACAACGTAAATATTTTCTAGATCTGAGCTAGCTTTTGATTTATCAAAACCTTGCGATTTTGTAACAAACTCGATATATTCACCAGTTCTATATGGCTTTTTTGTTACTATTTTAAAGACATCTCCAAACTCAGGAGCCTTCTGAAGTTCTTCAGCAATTGTAGTATCTCTAATTATTGATAAAGACCAAGTAACTCGAATATCATTTCTGTTAACTACTGGTTTGCCGGCAGAATCTCCATATACAATAAATATAGCATCACCTTCGTCAAATATTAAATTCTTGTTTTCATCTCTAAAAATAAATTGAATGCTTTCTTTATTTTCTGTTAAGTTCTCAACTAATACATTTGATTGTATTGGTTGGCTAAATGCAGTTGCAGGATAGGATATTTGACCTTGTCCAGGTTCAGTTAAAGTAATTTTAAAATCTGCAGGATAATCAACTCTTTTCCCTTGATATGCAGCAGAAAAGCGAGAATCAAAACCCACAGACATAATAAAATTACTATTTCCATTTAACCATTTTGTTTTATCATTATCTACTTGAACTAGTGAATCATTTTTAATATTCATCGAAAAACCATCTGTCACTATTGTTTGTTCTTCCAAGCCAGCAAGTTGAATATTATTAATTAAAGTGTCTTTATCGGTATAATCAATTAAGGAATAGAAAGGTTTAGCACCATTATTAAAAGGTTCATCATTTTCGAATTCCAATCTATACGAGTGGAAATTTTTAACAGAATCTTGATCAAGAACATCTATTGAAACGACACCTGTTGCAGGACCAGAAACAAATAGTTCTGAAATCTCGGGTGCGACATAACCAGCAGCAGGGGCTCTTGGAGTAATTACTGCAGTATTAACATCAACTGTTATATTTCCATTTACGTCAGTTCTAAATATTGTTGCCGTTTCTGAAGGTGGAATGCCTTCTACAGAACCTTCAACATTAGTGATAATAAATCCTTTATCATAAGCAGAAACAGCGTAATAATATGTTTGACCATTCTGCACAGTGCTGTCAGTATATGAATGTTTCAATCCAGAATCAGTACCTAAATTAAATAAGGCTCCATTTACATCAATAGGGTGAAGTCCTTTAATTCCATCAATTAAATCAAACTGTACAAGAGGTTTTCTAAAAGTAGCTTTGCCGTATGCATCAGTAATTGTTTTACTTTCAATAAAATTTGCTTCTGTTGATCTATAAATTCTATAACCTTCAAAATTGTACCTTTGATAAAAAGCATCAAATGTTTTTTCAGCTCTATTATCCCAATAAAGAGTAACTTTCCCATCCCCAGCAATTGCAGTAAGGAGTGGCTTTTCCGGTGGCTTTGCAAAACGATAACTTGCATTATAAATTTGCTGAACTGTTTTTTTACGTCGGAATAAATCATCTTTATCAATGCCAAATATTAAAGCCATAGAAAATCTTTGTGTTTCCCCACTTTCTTCAATTTTACCAGTTTCCGATGAATATGAATTTCTCCCTTTCATTCCAAACAAAGAACTAGAAAAATAATTTGATAAATTTACTCCAACAAGTGTTTCTCCATGAGGGGCTGGAAGACCGGAAAGTACTTGCCAATTTTCCTCATCCCTATTAAGTTCATACTTATGTACTGGATAAATAGCAAAACCCGTTAATCCCAATTGATCTGATTCATCTTTATCTAAAATTCCAAAATTAGGCTCGCCTTGATCTGGTCTTCCATTTGCTTCTGTTCCATCTTCATCTGCACCATTATAGCCATCATCGAATGGTCCTAAGCCATCAGTTCCAACATCATCATTTAGCGGTTCGCCTTTATCCCAAGTATTATTTTCATTTACATCAAAATAAACTGTCCAATTTCCATTTTCATCAGCATCCCAATGTTTTTTCCATGAAACCCCATAAAACTCCTTGAATTTTGTTGTATCCTGAAATACATCTCTTAAATATGGATCTTGATTTGCGCTTTCGATAATTTCAGAAGCATCATTATTCCTTTTCTCATCTGTTAAACCATCAGTATCATTATCTTTACTATCGTTGGGCATACCTGGACTTTCAAGAAAAGCGTAACCAGCCAAACCAACAGGACTCCAATTACCAGGACTTCCGAAAGAAGTTGTTGACCATGCATAAGACATATCAAGTAGCTCATTATAATCGCCTGCATTATTTGATGAGTTATCATGACCTCCAATTCCCCAATCAATATATTGCGCAAAAAGAGTTTTTTCGTAATCAGTTGTACCCATATTTGTGATTTCATAATACCAAAAAATTACATCTTCTGCTAAAACTTGCGACCATTGAAATCCACGTGCTTTAACTTGCATTCCAAGTCCACCTCTATCAGGGTCTTCATTGTCTGGCATAAAGTTGTAGTCATTAAGATATTCCCTATCAAGATGATCATCAAAAACAAAATATGTTTCTACATCGGCATTCTGAACTCCATTACCGAAAAAGCCATTCCAATTGCCATCCCAATCTGATGTTCTATCAGGCCAAGTTAAAGGCCAAGATTCTAGAATATCACTTCTGGCAGGAATTGCTGAGTAAGGTGCTGCATATCCAGGAAGTGGCCACCAACCATATGTAATTCCAGTAGCAACATCATATCTTGTAAATTCGTAATAGTTTGATTCCAGTGGATGGATAAGTTTTCCACCTGGAGTTATTGCCTCAGCTTGGACAATTATAGCACAACCATCTATATATGTATGATTAGTTCCTTTTGGCCAAACTCCACTGCGGCTTGCTTCATTTTCCCAATCGGCAATTTCTCCAAAATTGTAATAAACCGTTGCGACCAAGTTTCCATCCATGAAGCCTTTTCGCGTTTGGTTATTATCACCTTTAGATTTATCAACAATTATTTGTGCAAAAGTATTTTGTATAGAAAATAATCCAATTACAAAAACTAAAGCAGCTAGTTTTAAATATTTTGAATGCGAAATCACTTATTACCTCCGATTATATGCATCATAAATTTACATTCATTCCAATGTTTATCGATCTAGGAGCAGAATAAAAATCTGGACGAGAGAAATATTCTTCAAGAGTATTAACTCCACGTGGTGCTTCCTGACTTCTTGTTAATTCCAAAGTGTATCCAGCTCTTCCAGTATCAGAAAAAACATTAAGTTCGTTTGCAGTATCTAACAAATTGAAAATTCTAATAAATGCAGAAGTACTAACTCCAAAGAAATTAAATTGTTTTGTTAAGAAAACATCCATATTAAAAAAGTCTGGTCTTCTATCACTATTTTCAAGTCCAGTTCTTTGATTTTGAATAGATGGAGTGTATGGTAAACCAGTTCCATATTTCCCAATCATACTTATAATATAATCACCAGGAGTGCCAGCAGTTAACGTAAAATTAAATGAATGTGTTCTGTCCCAATCCAAATAAGCTAAAGTTTTGTTTGCTTCTATTGGTGGATTTGCTTGAGCTTTATTGAATGCATCATTAGGATCTGAAGCATTACCTTTTGCTACTTGAAAGGTATAATCAATTGTTGCACCAAAACCATCATTGAATTTCTTCTCGAAAGATAAAGTTAAACCATTTACTGAAGCATAATCTCTATTAACAAGTTTGCTAAATTTTCTAAATTCGTTTTTAATATAAATTTCGGTCGCAAGTAAATTTCTAATATCTTTATGATATACTGTTAAAGTTGCACCAAAATTATCAAATAATTCTTGCTGTAAACCAATTTCATACATAATTGTCTGCTGAGGTTTTAAGTCAGTATTGCCAATTGTATTACCGATGTTTTCTGGAAAATCTCCAGTTAATGGAATTCTAAAATTTGGATTTCTATAAAGATATTCAAATGGCGGTATTTGGAAAAAATGGCCATAACTTATATGAATTGCTCCTCTATCTGAAATTGGGTATGATAATCCAATTCTCGGACTTAATTGATATTTAGATGATGCTTTAGAAACTAACGAATCAGGAAATGGTGAAGTAAATTGATCAATTTCTGCAATTCTATTTGGATTTTTTAAGTAATCACCATCAGGTTCAAAATAGTCGAAACGTAAACCTACATTTACAATAAGATAGTCTAACTCAATTTTATCTTGAATATAACCAGCAAATTGATATGGATTAGCATTATAAATGTTAAAATTAAATGCACCTGGCTCAGGTAAAGTTGGGTTGAAATCTGTTGAAACATCAATTATAATTTGATAATCTTCATATGATAAATCATGGTGCAAAAATTCAATTCCAGCTTTGAATTGGTGAATATTATTTGCTTGAAACGTAAAATCAACTTTACCAGAAAGTGTAGTAGTTGTGTGATTAAAATGCCAATTTTCTGTTCCACCAGTTAGAAATGCATTTCCACTTACATCTGCTTTTCTTTTAGGATCAACATATCTACTGTCAAGAGGATCTTCAAATACATATTGATTATAGTCCGAAAGGAAGTATGAGCCAACAAAATCAAGAAATGCTGCGTTACTAATCACTTGAGTATAACTAATGCTTCCAAGATAACTTTTTTGAAATTTTTGGTAATCTCCATCAGGATTTAATTGATACTGATGATTATAATCTCTATACTCATTATTTTGAACCATACCATTTAATACAATTCCCTTTCCAGAGCCAACATCAAAGGATAACTTTCCTTGCATTGTATATCTTTGACTTGAATTCATTGGAACAAATTTATTATCACCAGTAGAACCGATATACCAATCTTCACTATTATTTGTGGAAAAATCGGAAGAATCAGAAGGATCAAAAACCCGTTTACCATATAGATAACCATCATCTTTTACATAGCGACCTGATAAAAAGAATTTTACAAAACCATCTGTTCCAGGAATAGGACCACTAAAATTACCTTGAATATTATAATTATCAGTCGGAGAGATATGTTCGATATTTTGAAACAATTCAGATCTAGATGTAAAATAATCACTTAAATAGCCTGATATACTTCCCTCATATTTATTATTAGCAATTTTTGTAATTTGATTTACAACTCCAGACATTGCTTCACCGTATTCTGCATTAAAAGTACCAGTTAAAACTTGAATTTCCTCAATACTATTAACTTCAACTTCCATAGCTGAAGAACCAGAATAAACATCATTAACAGCAATTCCATCTATCAAATATTTTACTTCATTACTTCTACCGCCTCTAAAATGCCCATCAATAACGCCAGCTTGAAGATTTACAACCGCACTAACATCATCCAAAGGCAGCATAGAAATATCATCACCACTAACTTTAGATTCAGTGGAGGTTAAATCTTTTCGAACAATTGGTTTCGCAGCCGATACTACAACATCTGCCAATTGTATCGTATCTTCAAACAGTTCCACATCTATTTTTGTTGTCTGGTCTACAGAAACTCTAACTTCGCTTATTATTTTGGTTGAATAACCAATCATAGAGATTCGTAATTGATATACTCCCGGAGGCAAATTAATTATAAAGTAATTTCCTTCAAAATCAGCAGCAGCTCCATAATTAGTACCTACTACAAAAACATTAGCCGCTATAAGGGGTTCATTATTACTCCCATCAATTACCTTTCCGGCAATCTTTCCAGTAGTGCCTGCAAAAGTAAAACTACTAACTAGAAAGAAAATGGAAAATGTAATTATACAAATCTTATTTATCTTATTTGTGAACACCTAAAACACCTATTATTTATTACATGTTTTATTTAATTATTAAATCCAATTAGCAAATTCTTCAACTGTTGTTATTATTTCTCACATCAGAAAATAAACCCAACTTCTTGTGACCTTCTCAGTTGTACATCACATTGAGAAGTTGGGTTAAATAATTTTAATTAATCCTAGTTAAAATATTGGGGATACTAACTTCAGTATCCCCATTTGACACTATTTAAGTAACAATAATTTTTTAGAAGCAACAAAGTTACCAGCTTCTATTCTGTAAAAATAAACACCACTTGAAAGATTAGCGGCATTAAACTCAATGTTGTATCTTCCAGCAGATTGCTGTTGATTTACAAGAGTTTTAATTTCTCTACCCAACATATCATAAACTCTCAATTTAACATTAGATACTTCTTTAATTGAGTATTGAATTATTGTAGTTGGGTTAAAAGGATTTGGATAATTTTGTGATAATGAAAATGTATTAGGAATTGTATTATCACCATTGACATCTGTAGGACTAATTACAGATATTTTCAATGCGTCCATCCAAACTGTTCCTTGAAATTTACCTAATGGATGTAATCTCACACTTATTGATGTTGCGCCTTCTACTACTTCAACATCTTTGTAGAAAGGCATCCAATCAAACGATGTTGCATTTGGGAAAACAAATGGCATATCTGAAGCCCATATCTGTCCCCAACCGTTTGTATTGCCTTCTCTATCATGGAATATTGGTGTTAATGATACTGACCATTGATCACCTGCGGATAGTGCTGAATCTGGTTGTAAATTTTCACCTTTTATCCATACGCTTATTCTAATTATATCACCAACTTTAACATTTTGAAGAGAAGATACATCCATCATATCAGTAGAGTATTCCGTTGCTCTCACAGGAGCTGCACCTGGAACTGCCTTACCAATTGGGTATTTAACTGTTCCAACAAATCCATCACCAAGTCCTTCTAAATCCTTAAACTTTAATGAGTATAATCCTTGATATGCTGTTTCATCTGTTATTATTGTATTCTCATAACCTTTAGTTAATTGTCCATCATTTCCACCATTTGGAGGCAACCAATAAAACCAACCTGTTGGTACACCTACTTGTGTGTTCCAAATTTGTCCTGCCCAACCATCTCGTCCGGTAAAGACAAAGTTATCTGCCCATACTGTACCTGTTGCATCTTTTCCACCTACTACTCTTACTATGGTTTTATAGGAATCTTCTGGTAAAGATATTTCACTTACTGCAGTTTCTATTTTTACCCAACCACTACTTGTTGCTGAACTTTGATCTATTTCTTTTTTCCATTGACCAATTTCACTGCCATCTTCTCTATAGAATGTATAACTGCAAAACCATTTTGCATCATCATTTGCTGGAT
>Ga0180007_10001014_pt1 | contig 40960 bp, 39 predicted proteins | sample MM_PC_MetaG_FD_121122 | JGI IMG/M metagenome (GOLD analysis project Ga0180007, IMG submission 121122) | Groundwater microbial communities from the Aspo Hard Rock Laboratory (HRL) deep subsurface site, Sweden - MM_PC_MetaG | ecosystem: Environmental > Aquatic > Deep subsurface > Groundwater... | reverse complement strand
ATGAGCATGGTTTGGAGATTATTGAGTTGATCGCCGAGAAAGACGATGTTGCCGCGCGAAGAAAGATCGAGGAGTTGGTTTATCAAGAGTCAGAAGAGATTCAGGAAATGCTATATGAATTCCAAGATGAGGAAGTGGCGAACTTATCTATGGGGGTGGGACAAATTGACACAATGGCAAGAAATCTGCGGAAAGCGTGTTTGACGCTTTTGATAGCAACACTTTTAATTGTTATTATTTTTATAGTAAAATCAACAAAAATGATAAGTTCTTCAATGAAACTTCTTATAAAAGGAACTCATGAAATCTCGAAAGGACATTTTGGGTACAAAGCCTTAATTAATTCAAAAGATGAGTTTGGAGAGATGTTAGGTGAATTTAACGCGATGTCCGCGAAACTGCAGGAGATAGCTGCTTCAAAGTATTTGCTTGAGAAAGAAATAAAGGAGCGGATGGTTATGGAGCATAAATTAACTGAGTATACGCATGAGGTCGAGGCTGTTAACAAAGAATTGGAATCGTTCACCTATATTATTTCACATGATTTAAAGGAGCCGTTGCGTTCTATTGACGCGTTTAGTAAATTTATTATGGATGATTATCTGGATAAGCTTGATGAACAGGGGATATATTACCTGAATCGTGTGCGGGCTAACGCGAAAAAGATGCAGGAGCTTATTGAGGATTTACTCGAAGTTTCACGCCTGGAGCAAAAGAGAAATCCGTTTAGCGATAGTGCGGTCAATGATATTATTGATGAAGTGAAACTGCGGCTTGAGTGCTCAATAAAAGAGAAAAATGTTGAAATTGTTATTAAGGACGCGCTGCCTATTATATTTTGTGATAAAGTAAGGCTGACTGAAGTGTTCGCGAATATAATGTCGAACGCGATAAAGTTTATGGACAAGAAGGATCCACTTGTTGAGATAGGGTACTCTGAAGCCAAAACGCATCATAGGTTTTACATAAAAGATAACGGGATAGGAATTGAAGAGAAATACTATGATAAAATATTTGATATTTTTCAAAGGCTTAATGTTAAAGAAAAATACGAAGGAACCGGGGCTGGTTTGGCAATAGTTAAAAAAATTATTCAAATGCATCATGGAAAAGTTTGGGTTGATTCTACGTTTGGGGAAGGTTCAACGTTTCATTTTTCAATCTTAAAAGATAAGGATGCTATATTAGAACGGAGAAAACTTGGCGAGATTCTTATTGATAAGGAATTGGTTTCCAGCGAAGATGTGCAAAAAGCCTTAGTTGAACAGAGAAGAGGCAGTGTTTTAGAGGGAGGCGAAGAGATAAGCTGAAACTTAATTAGAGCAATAATATAATTTGTTTGATTAGGAAGCAGGGAGGTTTAAAATGGAAAGCGACGAACAGGTAGTTGATATTTTAATAGCAGAAGATACCCTTGATGATATTGTGATAACAAAGCGAGCTTTTAAGAATGCCCGCTTGGCGAATCGGCTGTTTGTCGTGCGGGATGGGCAGGAGGCAATAGATTTTTTGACTCATCAGGGAGAGTATACTGATAAAGATAAGTATCCGAGGCCAGGACTTATACTTTTAGATATTAATATGCCGAGGCTTAATGGCATTGAAGTATTGAAAAAAATCAAAGAAACGGATGAACTCAAAAAGATACCTGTTATTATGCTTACTGTATCGCGCAGGGATGAAGATATTGTTAAAAGTTATGACTATGGGTGTAATAGTTTTTTACAAAAGCCGGTTGATTATGATAATTTTGCTGATCTTGTCGCTCAAATTGGTTTTTATTGGGGACTTTTAAATGTGAATATTCCTAAGTAGAGTAAAGTGAAAGATATATGATCGAAGGCAGGCATAAACAACATTGTCGCTTGGAGCAAAATAATGGCAATAAGAGTACTTTTAGTAGAAGATAATCCTGACCATGTATTTATAACTGAGCGTGTTTTTAAAACTATAGCAGATAAGTATACTCTGGAGACAACAAATAATACCGAGAGCGCGTTGACGAAATTATCCCAGGAGTTTTTTGATCTGGTGCTGTGTGACTATAATCTTGCAGGTGCTACAGCATTAGATGTGCTCAAAGAGCTTAAGAGTAGATGCATCAATATTCCTTTGGTGGCGATTACTTCTGCTGGCTCAGAAAAAATAGCTGTCGCGCTTATGCAGGAAGGGGCATATGACTATATAACAAAAGATGTAACATATCCATCTGTTTTGCCTGTGGTGATGAATCGCGCAATTAATCGATATAAGATGGAAAAAGCCAACATTGTATTACAGACTGAGATTAATAAGCAGTCTCAATTTACGCAAACAGTACTTAATTCTTTCGCGTATCCTTTTTACGTACTTAATAGAGATTACGAGGTAGTTCTTGTAAACAAGGCAGGCTTAGAAAAAGGACTAAGCATCGGTTGTAAATGTTATAAAGTACTGCATGATCTAGATGCGCCATGCTTAGGAGGAATATGTCCATTAAAGGAAGTGACCAAAACCAAAGGTTCTGTTATAATGGAGCAGGTTCACCGGGATAAGGAAGGGAATGAATACGTTTTTGAGGTACATGGTGACCCTATATTTGATGAGAATGGTGAGATTAAGCTTGTAATAGAGTATATAATTGATATTAGCGCTCGTAAGGTTATGGAAACCGAGCTTAAGAAAAAACTTGTGTCTTTAGAGGTTTTTCATAAAGCAACTGTTGACAGAGAAATAAAAATGATAGAATTAAAAAAAACGATTGTCGAATTAAAGAGCAAGTTAGAAGACAATATTAAATAAGTTTTTCGGGGCATTACAGCGCGGGATAGAAGCCAAGTATATTTTGGAAAAGATCACGATAAAAAGAAGTCCTATGCTCTGAGCCAGGAAGTCCTGTCAATAAGCAGTATGCAGATTTATGCATGGTGCATCATGAGTAACCATTTTTATTTTTTAATCCAAACCGGAAGTACTTCTCTTTCAAAATCCATGCGTAGGCTTTTAACCGGATATGCCGTAACATTATACTGCATGATTGAACTGAGAAAATCTTTATCTTCGCTTCGTTCCGATTTGTCCCGGATTGCAAATTAAAGCGGGAATCCACACGGTATAAGTTTCCGCATCTTTGCTTTTTATTTTTTAAGGAAAAAGTGCTCTTGACATTAAAAATATAGCGTGCTATAATTATAATGTAAGCTAGAAGGAGGTAGTATGCCAGAGAAGTATTCTTTAAGAGAGAAAAAAAGCGCTAAAACCAAAATCGCCTTAATGCGAGAGTTTATAAAACGCCTGGAACATACGCGGTTTGAGGATATTTCAATCCGCCAGGTATGCGCCAGCGTGGAAGTTTCTGAAGGCACTTTTTTTAATTATTTCCCAAAAAAAATTGAAATTGTTTATTTTTGTATGCAGCTGCACGCGGTAAAAGTTGTTTGGACAGCCTATGATAAAGTTAAAACAAATAAATCCTATGATTTAATCTGTCGGGCGTTTCAAGTTTTGTTTGAAGAGTTTAATAATCCTTATCTGGTTTATGAAATGATCTCATCGCTGATCAAAGAAAAAGAAGATCCGCATGAGTTTAAAATATCAAACGCGGAAAAATATTATGCTTATCCTGAGCTGAAAGGCATTGAGGAGATCATCTCTCCCGGTGATTGTCTGGATTTATTTTTTAAAGAGTGTTTGCAAAAAGCAATAATCAATAAAGAGCTGCCCAAGAGCATTGATATTAATAATGTCTGTGTCGCGTTGAAAACAATTATGGTGGGAACTCCGATGGCTGTTAAATTTAAAAATTTTCATACTTCTTCAGAGCAGATGGCCAGACAATTAAAAACTCTGTGGATTGGTTTGGGAGGTAATTTAAAGTGAGATTAATAAAAACTAAAAAAATTATGCTTGTTTCTGGAATCCTGCTGCTGGGGTGGACATCTTTGGCTTATGCTGGAATAGAGCTGGGTGTAAAAGAAACAATCGATGCCGCGCTTAAAGCCAGTGAATCATTGAAAATTTCGGAAAACAATTTTAAAAAATCTACCGCGGTTTATAAACAGGCGCGTTCCGGATTGCTGCCGCATTTTAACGCTAACGCGACCTGGACGCATAATGATCAATATCCATTGAGCGCGGATAAAACAACAGATTATGAGTTGTCCAGCGGTATAACTGCTACCCAGCTTTTATGGTCTTTTGGTAAGGTCAGCGCGGCGGTTGACGCGGCAAAAAAGTCAGTAGAAGCTTTGAAACTCAATAAACAGGTAAAGCAGCTTGATATTATATATACCGCGAAGCTTAGTTATTATTCCTTACTTTTCGCGAAAAAAGCTTTTTTAATTACTCAGGAATCTTATAATACGATTGTCGAAAATAAAACTCTTTTAGAGCAGCGTTCACAGGCAGGCAGAAACTCAAAAAGAGATATTATTAAGATGGACGCGGATATTGCCGCCCGGATTCCCCAGCTTAATGATGCCCGCAGTCAGTGGCAAACTGCTTTAAAAACTCTTAATACTTTAGTTGATCTTCCGCTTAATACGGAAATAGAATTGATTGATCAGTTCGCGGTAAATTCGGATAATTTTATTTATGAGCAGCAAGTGAGTAAGTTATACGCGAATCAACCTTTGCTGAAATCGCTGGACGCGCAAATTAGTGCCGCGGAATCTGTGCTGAGCAGTCGGCGGGCTGATACGCTGGCTACTGTTTCTTTGTTTGCCAGTAGTGATTATAATGGCGGATCGAATGATAAAAAATATATTGGTTCAGACGCGATGGATCCGTATGTTTCCGCGGGTATCAGGGTCAATGTGCCGTTGTGGAATGGCGGAGAAAAAAGAGCAATCATTGAACAGGCAAAAACGGATAGAGACAATCTGCTTTTGCTGCGCAAGCATGAAGAGGAAAATTTATTGCTAGGGCTTAAGGTGGCAGTAGGAGAATATACGGAATACCAAAATACTCTTGAGGCCAACAATCAGGCAGTGCGGCTGGCTAAAGAGTCGTATGATATTACCAGAGATATGTTTGAGTCAGGGCAAATCAGTTTGACGGATTTAAATGACTCGGAACAGCTGTTGACCAGTCAAAAGCTGCGGCTTGAGCAGACGCTGTATAATATCGCGATCACAAAAGCCATGGTCGAAAAATTGACGCTAAAGGAATAATATAATGGGAAAAAAATCAAGAGTTAGATTAGGAATATATTGTTTGATTGTTATTGTTTTCTTTTGTATGGTATTGCTCAGACAAAATCAGATAACCAGAGAAAGAGCCAAGCAGGTTGTCAGCAGTATTGCCCAGTGGCAGGAAAAAGGCATTCCGGTTACGGTTAAAAAAGCAAAAGCCGAAGATGTGTCGGAATATATTCGGTTGACTGTAAGTTTGAGCAAGGATAATCAGGGGGCTGGTTTTGTGAGCAAAAATGTCAGAGAAAAGCTGGCTGTGGGGCAAATGATATATTTTTTGGATAATAAACAGCAGTTAATCGGCAAGGTAAAAGCGATTAGTAATGAAATATCTCTTGAAACCGGGATGTACAGCGTGGCTGTAACTCTTAGCCAGCCGGAATTTATTGATTCAGACCAGAGGATTGTTTTTGTGCTTACCAATATTTTTAAAAACTCGATAAATATCCCTAATGATATTATTGATATAAAGGATAATAGTTTTTATGTCTGGAAAGGCAATGATAATATTGCCAGGAAAGAGCGGATAGAAATTTCCAGCCGCGATGGTTATGGCGCTATTGTACAAAGCGGGATTAAGCCTGGAGATGTTTTGATTTACAGCGGACAATCAGCCTTAAGTGACGGCCAGCGGATCCAGATCATAAATGAATTATAAGATTTAAAAACTTTCAGGAGAAAATAATGATAGAATTTTTTGTTAAAAGACCGGTAACGACAATCATGCTGATTATTGTATTTGTTGTGCTGGGGATATTTTCTTTTTCCACATTACTGGTTGAGAAAACTCCGCGGATTGAGTTTCCGATTATCACAGTCGCGGTAACCTATCCGGGAGCCACATCGCTGGAAGTGGAAACTTTGGTTGTGAATAAAATAGAAGACGCGGTTTCGGAAATATCCCAGATTGATCAGATTCGCAGTGATTCGCATGATAATTTCGGTTTTGTTTACATTGAGTTTTTATTGTCCGCGGATGTAAATGTGAAATCCATAGAAGTTAAAGATAAAGTGGAAGCAATCTTAAATGATTTGCCGGATGATATTGAGTCGCCGATTATTGAAAAATTTGATCCATTGATAGAGCCGGTAATTGAGATTGTATTATCTGGCAAAGATATAGATAGCCGGCAGCTTTATGAGTACGCGGATAAAACTTTTAAAACAAAACTGGCGTCAGTTGAAGGCGTGGCTAAAGTTGATGTTTACGGCGGAAAACAAAGGCAGATTAATGTTCGTTTAAATCCGGAATTAATGAAGCAAAAGTATATTTCTATCGGTGAAGTAATTACTGCTCTTAAAATGAAAAACCGGAATATTCCCGGAGGAGAGCTGGAGAAAGGTTTTTCCGCTTTAAGCGTAAGATTTGTCGGAGAATTCCAGGATGTTGAGCAAATCAGAAATTTTGAATTAAGTTCCCGCGACGGCAATAAATTCTGTTTATATGAAATCGCGGAGATTGAAGACAGCTTTAAAAAAGTTGAATCAATTGCCCGATTTAATTCACGAGAAGTTGTCGGGCTTTCTTTAAATAAGGTTTCGGACGGCAACGCGGTTGATATTGCCAATCAGATCAGAAAGAGAATGGATGAATTTAAAGCGGAATTGCCGGAGGGCATGGAGATTCAGATAGCTTCGGATACGACAGATTTTATTAAAAATGAAACAACGGACGCGCAGTTTAATATTATTTTAGGAATTTTGTTAACAGTTTTTATTTTATATCTATTTACCGGACAGGCGAGTCTTACTTTTATTGCCGCGATTGTTATTCCCGCGTCAATAATTTCTACTTTCTGGCCAGTCAGCGCTTCCGGATTTACGATTAATATGATGACGCTGATGGCGATTGCCACGGCATTGGGCACATTGATCGCTAACGCGATTGTAATTATTGAAAATGTGCTGGTGCATATGCAGCATCATGAAGACGCGCAGCACGCGGCAGTCAGCGCCACGCGAGAGGTTGCCGGAGCAATATTGTCTTCAACCGGGACAAATCTGGTTGTATTTTTGCCCATAGCCATGATGGGGGGAATTGTCGGTAAATTTTTCCAATCATTTGGATTAACAGTTGTTTACGCTACTTTGTTTTCTTTGATTGCTTCTTTTACCTTGACTCCGATGCTTTGCGGATTATTATTAAAAAAACAAAAAATAGGGGAAAAGAAAAAAAATAAGCTGGAAGAAATATTTTTACTGCCGGTTCGCTTAAACAATAAAATAGTTGATTTTTGTAAACAGGAATATAAAAGAATTTTTGATTTTATGTTTAGACGTCCATTGATTACAATTTTACTGGTTATCCTTTCGTTTTATTCTCTGAGTTTTATTATGCCCTATATTGACGGCGAGTTTATTCCCGCTGATGATGAGGATAAAATAAAAGTAATGCTGGTTATGCCCAAAGGTTCGACAATTGAAAGAACTTTGTCAGTGGTTGAGATTATTGAGCAAAGGATCAAGCAATTACCGGAACAAAAATCTTACTTGAGTCAGCTGGGTGAAAATGGAGTGGAAAACGCGGTGACTATGGTTACGCTTGTCTCTTCAAAAAAAAGAGCGCGCTCAGATTTGGAAATAATTGATGAACTGACTTTATTTATGTCTATGATTCCTGACGCGCAAATTAATATCATGCGCGTCGGTTTGGGCGGCGGAGAAGAAGGCGATATATCGATTAATGTTTTTGGAAAAAACTACCAACAGGCGATTGCTTTGTCCCAATCCATGCAAAAGATTATGGAAAACAGCGGTTATTTTCGGTCAGTAAGCTCTTCTTTTAAAGCGCCGAAAAAAGAAATAAAGTTTATTCCGGATCAGGCTCGGCTGATTGCTTATGGTCTGACCAGCAGTGATATTGCCCAGACATTAAGAACCAGTATTTATGGGGATACAACTAATATTTATAAAGAACAGGGCGAAGAATATGAAATAAACATTGAGCTTAATGATCAATATGCTTCTGGTTTTGCGGATCTTGAGCAAATTATGATTATGTCCAGCAAAGGGTTAGTGCCGATAACTGAAATGGGAATGATTCAAGATGCTAAGGCTTTGCCGACAATCAAGCATCGCGACCGGAAAAGAGTTATTCGTTTAGAGGGATATTTATCGAAAAGTAATACTGGGTTTGTCCGGCCGGTTTTAGATAAAGAATTTAAAGCTCTGGCTTTTGCTAAAGGTTATGGCTATAAATATGTGGGAGACGCGGAAAATGAATCAGAGGCTAATCAGGAAATCGGCAAAGCTTTTCTTTTAGCAATGATCTTAACTTATATCCTTTTGGCCGCGATCTTAGATTCAGCAATATATCCGATCGCGATTATGATGACTGTATTTACTTCTTTTGTCGGAGTATTTTATGCCATGTTTTTTATGGGATACACAAACAATGTTTTATCTTTGATGGGTATGGTTATGCTGGTGGGGTTGGTAGTTAATAACGCGATTCTTTTGCTGGATTATACTTTACTTAAAATGAAAGCAGGAGTTCCGGTAAAAGAGGCTCTTTGGCTGGGAGCTTCGGAAAAATTTCGGGCGATTATCATGACTTCTTTGGCCATAGTGCTCGGGGTATTTCCCCAGCTTTGGGCAATGATGGAGGCAAAACAGGCAATGGGCGCGGTTATGATCGGCGGTATGCTTGCTTCGATTGTCTATACCTTAATTTTTATCCCCTTGGTATTCTGGTATTTGGAAAGAATAAAGGTTTATTTTCAGAAAAAAAAGCTCAAGCTCTAAAGTATTTAAAGCAGGAAAAATACCGGGAAATTTGACAAAATCGAATTTATATGCTAATATGTTCATATAGCCATATACTTGATCGGAGATATTATGAATGTCAAAGATATTCGCTTGATTTTAAAATCCTGCGCTGAAGATACTCGTTTAAGAATTCTTAATCTTCTGGATGATGAGGAAGTGACAGTAAAAGTTATTTGTGAAACTCTTAAGATAAGCCAGTCAGTTGTTTCTAAACATCTTTCCCGTTTACGGCTTTTAAAAATGGTTGTGGATCGGCGCAGTGGTAATTTAGTCTATTATCGCTTAACTCGAAAAACAGAGTCATTTCAATATAAAATCACATTATTTCTTCATGAGCAATGCCAACAAATTTCTTCACTGCAAGATGATAAAAAAATACTTTTAAAGGTGTTGGAAAACGCCTGATTATATAGAGAAAACCAGGATTATAACAAAATTTTAGCCTTGACAAAAAAATCGTTTAGGAATATATTAATTCTAGGTAATATTCCAATATGAGGATATTCGCTTATTGTTTAATTTAAAGATTGTAAGGAGGTGAAAATTAACCGGAAAGCAAGGGTTTTGCAGGAATAGAAGGCGGATTAATTTAACATAAAGGCATTTGAATAAGATGCTTACAAAAATAGTGAGTGTCTTAAAATCAGGTAAAAATGTTTTTTAATAAGGAGAGAAAAATGTTTAAGAGAATATTAATTGTTTTAAGTTTTATCGCGGTTATTGGTTTTTACGGGATTAATCTGGCAACTGCTCAGGAAGATATGGAAATATCTGTAAAGGGAGTTGTTAGCCAAGTTGCTGAAGATATGAGTTCTCTGGTTATTAATAATGAAACAATTATGATTGATCCAGAGCTTAAAGATTATATGAACATTGAAGCCGGCGATAGCGTAGAGCTTATTGTGAATACAGTTGACGGCAAGAAAGTTATTGTTGATTTTGATTATATTGATTTAGAATAAATTAAATATTTAATTTGAAAGGAGTAGGTAATGGTTGTGAAATGTCCTTCATGTCGAGCTTTTCTTGACGACAGTGATAACTTTAGCGTTGGTGAAATTGTTTATTGCACAGAGTGTGATGAGGATTTTGAGGTTACGCGTTTAAATCCAGTAAGGTTTAGATCTCTGTCTTCTTCAAATTCTGAGCACGCTGAGTTTTTCGATGAAGATTTTAATGATTAGAACATTACTCAGGAGGCTTAAATGATACTAGAGATAGGCATTGTGGCAGGAGATATCTGGCACTATTTAGATGAGAATGGAATAGTAGCATTGCCTAAACTTATTGAAGGTATAAACCAGCCAAAACAAGTAGTCCTGATGAGTCTGGGCTGGCTTGCTCGCGAAGGGCATGTTAAAATAGAAGCTAATGGAGAATATAAAGTTTGCTTGACTAAAAAAAGTTAATTTAAATAAGAATGAAAAACAATTAATCCCACTCTTATAAAAAAAGAGTGGGATTTTTTATTGGGAATAAATAAGTTTGAAGGGAAATATTCCAATACTTTAAAAAAATACAAGCTAAGAAATGAATTATTATTCGTGCTTGTTTTAATTTGGAATAGTTGTTAGTATATTATTAAAATCCCGGGGAGGGTGTTAAACACTCTGAGAGTTTTGCTGTAAACAAGCAAATTACCCGTTGACCTGATCTGGATAATGCCAGCGAAGGGAGTTTGCAGTTATAAACCCTTTGCGATTAAGCAAAGGGTTTTTTTTAATGATTTTAAATTATCAAAAAAGAGCAGTTAAATAATGAGAAAAAATAATTTATATCTTGTGCTCAGCAGTGAGTATAATCAGCAGATGGATGTTTTAGCAATAGCCGAGCAGGCAATCTTAGGCGGCGTGGATATTATCCAGATGCGGGAAAAATATTTGTCTTATCCAAAGAAAGTCGCGCTGGGAAACAAGCTTCGCGCTTTATGTAAAAAAAATAATGTTATGTTTATCGTCAATGATGATCCTTATCTTGCCAAACAGCTTGATGCCGACGGAGTGCATCTGGGGCAAACTGATCTAGAGAAATTTTCCATGCCGATGATCCGCCAGATTATTGGCCGGAATAAAATTATTGGGATTTCCACGCATAGTCTTGAGCAATTCAAAGAGTCGTTAAAACAAGGATGCGATTATCTGGCATATGGGCCGATTTTTCCAACAAAAACCAAAGATTATCATATTGGCATCAGCCAGATTGAGCAGGTTTTAGCTGTTTCTGATATTCCGATCGTGTTTATTGGCGGAATAAATCTGGAAAATATTGATATTGTTTTGGATCTCGGTGCGCGAAATATTGCTTTGATTAGAGCTATTATGCAGTCTGAAAATATTGAACAAATTACCCGGGAATTTAAACAAAAAATTAATTAGGCAGAAATCAGTCAGAATTTTGGAGGCAGAAGTGCGGCTTAAAATAAACGGCAAGCAGCAGGAAATTAAGGATTGTTTTGATCTGGAAAAATTAATCAGCAGTAAAGGGCTTAATCCCAATAATATTGTAGTTGAATATAATACAAAAATTATCCCTAAACAAAATTGGCCGGAAGTTATTTTAAAGCCGGAGGATATGATTGAAATTGTAAGTTTTGTCGGAGGAGGCTGAACAATGAGCGATATATTTAAAATCAGAGATAAACAAATAAAAAGCCGCTTGTTTCTGGGAACAGGCAAGTTTTCAGATAAGCGTTTGGTAAAGCTAGTGATTGACGCGGCGAAAGTTGATGTGGTTACGGTTGCTTTGCGGAGAGTTGATCTGGAATCTCAAGATGAAAATATTCTTGACTATATTCCCGAAGAATGCACGCTGATGCCCAATACCTCAGGAGCAAGAACAGCGCGAGAAGCAATCAGAATAGCGCGTTTGGCTAAAGCCACTGGCTGCGGCAATTGGATAAAGATTGAAGTTATTTCTGACAATCAATATCTTCTGCCGGATAATTTAGAGACATTAAAGGCAGTTGAGGTGCTTGCGGCTGAGGGTTTTGTGGTTTTGCCTTATATTAGTCCGGATATTTCCATGGCCAGAAGAATGGTTAAGGCTGGGGCCGCGGCAATTATGCCCTTGGGTTCGCCAATCGGCAGTAATCGGGGGTTTAAGACCGAAGAACTGGTGAGGATAATGATTCGCCAGATTAAGGTGCCGATTATTGTGGATGCTGGCCTGGCTATGCCTTCTCAGGCCGCTAAGTGCATGGAAATCGGCTGTGCCGCGGTTTTGGTTAATACAGCGATTGCCACAGCCCAAGATCCGATAAATATGGCCTTGGCTTTTAGCCTTGCCGTAGAGGCTGGGAGAAAAGCTTATTTATCAAGTAAGCGGCCAGGGATTGATTTTGCCCAGGCTTCATCTCCGTTAACCGGATTTTTAACTCAGGAATAAAAATAGATGGAATTTAGGGGAATATTAAAGCAATATAATGCTCAAGATCTGAAAAATAAATTTAATGCTGTTTCTGCTGAAAAAATAAAAACAATTATCAGTAAGGATAAGCTGGAAAGCGATGATTTGCTAGTCTTACTTAGTCCGCAAGCCGAGCCATATCTGGAGCTAATGGCGCAAAAAGCAAATCAATTAACGGTTCAATATTTTGGTAAAGTTATTCAGCTGTATACGCCTTTGTATTTATCGAATTATTGTATAAATAGCTGCGCTTACTGCGGATTTAAGGCCGAGAATTCCAGCCAGCGGAAAAAATTATCATTATCAGAAGTTAAAAAAGAAGCAGAATTTATTTCAGCTACAGGCTTAAAGCATATCCTGATCTTAACCGGAGATTCTAGGCAGATGAGTCCGGTATCTTATATTCAGCAATGCGTGGAAATTTTAAAAGATTACTTCAGCTCAATAGCAATTGAAACATATGCTTTAAGTCAGGAAGAATACGCGCAGTTGATTCGAGCCGGGATTGATGGGGTGACGATTTATCAGGAAGTTTATGATCGAGCGGTGTATGCTAAGGTGCATTTAAACGGTCCGAAAAAAGATTATGATTTTCGGTTGGATGCCGCGCAAAGAGCTTTATTCGCCGGGATCAGAACTGCTAATGTCGGAGTTTTGCTGGGTTTAAATAATTGGCGGGAAGAAGTTTTTTTTATGGCAATGCATGCCGGTTATTTACAGGAAAAGTTTTTGAGCGCGGAAATCGGCGTTTCAGTGCCGCGGATAAAACCACATTTAGGAGATTTCGCGGATATTATCCCTGTTTCTGATAAAAATCTGACCCAGATAATTCTTGCTTTACGGATATTCTTGCCGCGAGCGGGTATTAATTTGTCTACTCGGGAAACCGCTAAGCTGCGGGATGATTTACTTGCCTTGGGCATAACCCGGATTTCCGCGGGCTCAACTACTGCTGTGGGCGGACATACTTTAAATTATGAACAAAACCAAGATGAGCAATTTCAAATTTCAGATAAAAGAGATGTTGCCCAGATAAAGCAAATGTTGCAGCAAAAACAGTATCAGCCGGTTTTAAAGGACTGGCTGAGGTGGTAAACCAGAGGAAAACAGCAAATGAATATGTTTGAACAAAAACTGCGCGAACAATTATCCACTGAGAATTTTGCTAAAATACAGAAAGTAAAAATCGGAATTGCTGGTTTGGGTGGTTTGGGTTCAAACTGCGCGATGAATTTGGTAAGAAGCGGATTTAAAAACTTTAAGCTGATTGATTTTGATAAAGTGGATTATTCGAATCTTAATCGTCAGTTTTATTTTTACGAGCAGGTTGAGATGTTAAAAACCGAGGCGCTGAGCATAAATCTTAAGATGATTAATCCGGCTGTTCAGTTGCAGGCTTTGACAATTAAAATAGAGCAAGAAAATGTTAATCAATTATTTGCTGATTGCGATATTGTAGTTGAGGCTTTGGATAAAGCTGAAGCGAAAAGCCTGCTTACGGCTAATCTTCTGCCTACGCTTAAGCTGATTATCGCGGCTTCTGGTATAGCCGGTATCGGGGATTCAGATTTGATCAGCATTCATTGGCTTAAAAAAAATCTGGTAATTGTCGGAGATTTGAGCAGTGATGTTCAGCAGAGTTTTCCTTTTTCACCAAAAGTAAATATCGCGGCGGCTAAACAGGCGGATATTATTTTAAAGTATACAATCAGTGATTTTTTAAATAATGAATTGTGCTTAGAGCTTTGAAGTCCTAGCGCAACGGCTTTTTGCTTGACTTTCCGATGTTAAAGGGATAGATTGAGTTATAGGTTTTGTGAGAAGTTTTTTAATGCGGGATTAAGTAATATCGAGGAGGACAGCGTTGCATTTAAAAGGCTGTCCTATGTTTTTTTAGGGAGTAGTAAAGTGGAAAAAAATAAAACTAAAGAACAATTAATTCAAGAAATTGAATCCTTGAAAAATCAAATAAAGCAACTTGAGAATAAAGATAACGCATCTGCCGCAGTGCCAGAGGAGTATTTACACGCTTGCCAGACTCTATTTGAAAACCTTCCTCAAAAAATATTTATTAAGGATACTCAGTCAGTGTATCTATTCTGTAATAAAGCGTATGCTGATACGTTAAATATCACACAGCAGGAGATTAAAGGTAAAACTGATTTTGATTTTTTTAATAAAGAGCTTGCAAAGAAATATAGAGCGGATGATCAGCGGATTATGCGCTCAGCACAGATTGAGCAGTTAGAAGAGCCTTATGAATACAGGGGAAAGCCGCGGATTACCCATACTGTTAAAATTCCGATTAAAGATAATAATGGGAATATTACGCAAATTGTGGGGATATTTACTGATATTGCCGCACGTAAAAATACAGAGGAAGTCTTAGCTGAAAAACAGAGGCTATTAAATAAAGTTGGCGATATTGCCAAGATTGGCGGTTGGGAATTTGATCTTGAACAAAACGGTAAGCCAACCTGGACAAAAGGGACATATGATATCGTTGAGCTGGATTATGATCAGCCGATACCGGATATAAATGAGCATATTCACTGGTATCTTCCTGAGTATCAAGATATGGTTAAGCAAAAAATACATGATTTAATTGAGCATGAACAGCCGATGCAGTATGATGCTATGTTTAAGACAAAAAAAGGTAATACTGAATGGGCCAGAGTTATCGGAGAAGTTGTAAAAAAAGATAATAAAGTTATTAAAATACGCGGAACAATTCAGAATATTACGGAAATTAAAAAATCTGAACAGTTTGTTCTGGAAAATCAGGCGCGTTTCCAAAGAATTGTGGATTCGAATATGATTGGAATCTTTTTTTGGGACGCGCAGGGGCAGATAAGTGAGGCGAATGACGCTTTTCTGGATATGGTGGGATATACCAGACAAGAGTTGTTGGAGGGTAAGATAAATTGGTGGGATATGACGCCTTTGGAATATTTTGATCTCGATAATAAAAATTTGGCAGAGCTTAAAATAAAAGACAAAATCAGTCCTTTTGAAAAAGAGTATTTTCATAAAAACGGAACCAGAATCCCGATTATTATCGGCGCGACAGTTTTAAATGATAATAAAGATCAGGGGGTATGTTTTATCTTGGACATTTCTGAACGCAAAAAAGCGCAGGGACAGATAAAAGATTTAGCCAAATTTCCTGAAGAAAATCCAAATCCAGTAATGCGGATTTCACTTAAAGGCGAAATTATATACGCGAATAAAGCAGCCCATGAATTTTTAGATCTGTGGAATTGTCAACAAGGGCCATGTTTGGATCAAGAAATTACAAATACTGTTTTTCAGGCATATAATTCAGGGAAGATAAAGACCCTTGAAATAAAGTGCAAAAACAAAATATATTTAGTAACTTTTTCTCCGATTTTAGAAAGTAAGTATGTTAATATTTACGCCTGGGATATTACTCGGCGTAAATTACTGGAAAACGCGCTGGAAAAACGGATTATTGCCATGTCTCAGCCGCTGGATGAAGCAGTGAATATTGATTTTGATGTTTTATTTAATCTTAAAGAAATTCAGGAATTGCAGGATCTGTTTGCTAATTCAGCTAATGTTGCTTCAAGGATTATTTGTCCTGATGGCACGCCGATAACTAAGCCTAGCAATTTTTGCCGTTTGTGCAGGGATATTATCCGCAATACAGAAAGAGGCAGGAAAAACTGCGCTATTTCAGACGCGATTATCGGCAAAGGCAGTGAAACAGGACAGAGAAGTCAGCCGTGCTTAAGCGCTGGTTTATGGACTGCCGGCGCGAGAATTATTGTTGGCGGTAAGCATATTGCTAATTGGCTGGTTGGTCAGGTTCGGAATGAAGAGCAAAATGAAGAAAAGATAAAGCAATATGCTCGGGAAATTGGAGCGGATGAGCAAGAGTTTGTTAAGGCATTTAATGAACTGCCGATAATGTCAAAACAGCAGTTTCAAAATGTGGCTGATACTTTATTTGCAATGGCAAATTTACTTTCCTCAGCAGCTTATCAAAATATTCAGCAGGCTAGGTTTATCGCGCAGTGCCAAAAAGCGGAAAATGATTTACTGATGAGCAATAAACGGTTTCAGGAACTATTTAATAATATGAGCAGCGGTGTGGCGATATACGAAGCAGTGGATAATGGCGCTGATTTTGTGTTTAAGGATTTTAATAAAGCCGGGGAAAGAATCGATAAAATAAGCAGAGAGCAGCTTATTGGTAGGCGGGTAACTGAAATTTTTTCCGCAGTTAAGGAGTTTGGGCTGTTTGCTGTTTTTAAACAGGTCTTTCAAACCGGAAATCCGGAACATTTCGCGGATAAAATTTATCAAGACAATCGAATTAAGGGTTGGCGGCGAAATTATGTTTATAAATTGCCTACTGGGGAAATCATCGCGATATATGATGATATTACTGAACAAAAAAAACTAGAACAGCAGGAAAAAGAAATTTTTGCCGCTCAAACCGCGGCAGAAGTGGAAAAACAAAAAGCTTTGGAATTGGCACAGGCATATGAGGAACGTAAATTAATGCAGAGTCAACTTTTGCAGGCGGAAAAAATGGCCAGCATTGGTCAACTGGGCGCAGGCGTTGCCCATGAATTAAACAGTCCTTTGTCCGGAGTTTTGAGTTTGCTTAGATCGTATAAAAAGGAAAAAGCTAAAAACAGCGAAGAATATGATGATTTAACTGAAATGGAAAAAGCCTGTGAGCATATGGCCAAGATAATCAAAAGTTTAAATTCTTTTTCCCGGCAATCAACTGAAGAAATGGAAGATGTTGATTGTAACCAGACAATAAAATCCATATTGAGTTTTACGGCTTATCAGCTGGAGAAAAAAAGCGTAATAATCGAAATTGATTTTGCTCCGGATTTAGCGATAATCAGAGCTAATGAAAACCAGATTCAGCAGATTATTATAAATATGGTAACTAATGCCAGCGACGCATTATCAACTCAGGGGAAATTTAAAATAAGTACAAAAAATCTAAAAATCGCGGATAAGGCATATATCGAAATATTGTTTAAGGATAATGGTTCCGGGATAAAAGCTGAAGATCTTAATAAGATATTTGATCCGTTTTTTACCACAAAACGGCCGGGCGGCGGAGTGGGGCTGGGTTTGTCGATAGTCTATAAAATTGTGGAAACTCATAAAGGAACAATTAGCGTGGATAGCAAAGAAGGTCAGGGCACTGTATTTACAATCAGATTACCGGTAAACTGAAAAGGGGAATATATGTGTAAAGCAAAGATTATGATAGTTGATGATGAGCCTATAGTTTTACGCGCTTATAAAAAGGAATTAGAAGGTCAGGATTACAGTATTACGGCTGTTTCTTCTGGCCAAGAAGCAATCGCCAAAGCAGCAAAAGAACAATTTGATATAATTCTGACTGATCTGATCATGCCGGGAATGAACGGCCTTGAATTGTGTAAAGAAATTAAAAAAAACAGTCAGGCTACGGAAGTCGTGCTTATGTCCGGATATCATGAGGAGATGCAAAAGAGTTGGATTGAGTTTATTCGTGCCGGAGGGCGTGATTTTTTTCTGCGGAAGCCTTTGAGTCCGGGGGAATTAAAAGATACGATAAATACTATTCTGATTGAAAAAAAGAAAAGATGCTAAAATGTCAAATAATGTCCTGATTGTTGATGATGAATATATTGTTTGCCGGGCTCGGGAGATTATGGATATAATGTGGATAGCGCTAATACTGCTCTTAAATTGGTAAAAGAAAAAGAATCTGACCTTATTTTTATAGATTTTGTTTTGCCAGGCAAAGATGGAATCCGGGTATGTAAGGAAATAAAGGCAATCAATAAAAATGCTAAAATTGTTTTTATGACCGTCAATACAGATGTTGATCCGATATTTAAAGAATTGGAAATAGTAAAAATTTATTTGAAATAGAATAGTCTGATTTGGTATGATTGTATATATGGTTTACTGCTTTTAAACGTGGGGATTGTTGGTTTTTTCGCGAATGTCCAAACATTTTCTGATTAATTAAAATGAGGATGGGGTATAGTTATGAAAGTTTATTTAGCTGGGTTTAATGTTGATGCTTCTGTTTTGCAAGAGATGGAAGCAAAACTGGGTAAGCGTGATGATATTACCCCTGAAGTATTATCAGCGGCATACGCTCGGATTAGTAGAGATCCGCGGGCGATTAATGAAATTCGTCAATCAGCCCGGCAGGAAGTGGAAAAATCAAGAAAATCAAACTCTACAATTATATTTAAAATGGGGCATCATTCTGTGGCAGAGCACGCGGTATTTAATTTTGATATACTGGGAGTTTCTCGTTTTGCCATGGAAGAATTAGAAAAATTCAGATTATGTTCTTATACTGAGAAGTCGCAGCGTTATATAACTTTGCAAGATGATATTGTTGTTCCTGTGGAAATCCAGGGAACTAAATTTGAAGGAATGTTCCGGGATATGATTTCAGCGCAGAATAAAGCGTATTTTGAGTTATATGATAAACTTAAGAAACATGTGTTTCAGCAAAATGCTGAATTAGCTTTGGATCCTAAAAATCATAATTTGCTTGAGGGGTGGGCAAAAGAGGATGCGCGTTATATTACTAGTTTGGCTGCTGAGTCACAGGTAGGCTTAACGATTAATGCCAGAAATTTAGAGCTTTTATTAAGAAGGTTCGCGTCGCATCCTTTGGATGAAATTAAATCCTTGGGAAAAATGCTATATGATCAGGTTTCTGAGGTTGCGCCTTCTATTGTAATCTTTCACCAAGCAAATGATCGTGACCAGAAAACATATCCTGATCTTAAGGTTATTGCTGATGCCCTTTTGTCAGCAGCAACGAAAAAAACTTTTTACGATATTGATCTTGTTAAATTAGTTGATTTTACAAAATGCGGCGACGCGATTGTGTCCGCGGCTTTGCTTCATTCGGCATCAAATTATTCATATTCGCAATGCCGGCAGATAGTTGATGATTTACCGGAATTGGATGTTAAAAAAATATTTAAAGCCGCTTGGCAGAATATGCAGTTTTATGATTCCATGCTTCGTGAATTTGAGTATGTAAATCTCACTTTTGATATTGTTTTATCATCTGCTTGTTTTGGGCAGCTCAAGCGCCATCGCATGTCGACAATTACCGCGCAAAGCTATGACCCAAGTCTGGGGATTACTATCCCCCAGTCTATTAAAGATATAAATATGGATGATTTCTTTCAGGATATTGTGGATAAAACCAATCAAGTGTATTCCGCTATTAAGCAGGAAATACCTTTGGCCGCTCCGTATATTCTGACTAATGCCCATAGAAAACGGATTATGATTCGGGTGAATGCCCGCGAAATGTATCATATTTCCCGATTACGTGAAGACGCGCATGCTCAATGGGATATTCAGAATGTTTCCCGCTCTATGGCTGCTCAAGCTAAAAAAGTAATGCCTTTTGTGTTTGCCTGCATTGGCGGTAAAGATAAGTACAATGAAATATATAAAAATATATTTGGCATAAATCCAAAAATAGTTGAATTAAGTCTTCCTGGAGCAAGGGAAATAATTCAGGAAAAGATTAAATAAATGCTAATACCTAAAAAAGTAATTTTTTGCCTTATAGCTGGGGTGCTTGTTTGCGGGCTGATTGAAATATTCTGTTTAGCCGCATTGTATTTGGCGGGGTGTGATAATTCAACCCAAGCCGCGGCTTGTCAGAATCCGAAAGCTGATCTAAATGTTATTTTGCCTCCTTGGATGACAAACAATGTTGGACAGTTTATCATTCATCCGTATCTTGGTTTTGTCTATAATCCGGATAATTTGGATATTACTCGATTTGGTTTTTTAGACACAAAAAATCCTATTCAAAAAAAAACAGATGGTAAAATTATCATTGGTATTTTTGGCGGTTCATCGGCTGAGATTTTGGGTCAATTTGGCGCGGAAACCTTAAAAAATGATTTACTTAAAGATCCGGAATTTGAACATAAAGAAATTATTGTGCTTAATTTGGCAATCGGAGGGTATAAACAGCCGCAGCAAGTAATGGTTTTAAATTATTTATTAGCATTGGGCGGCGAATTTGATTTTGTAATTAATCTGGATGGGTTTAATGAGCTTGTTTTGCCTGTGCTGCGCAATCTTCCGAATCAGGTGAATCCATTTTTTCCGCGAAGATGGGATTTAAAAGTAGTTGATAGCGCGATTTTATATCCGCAGATTGTAATTCTCGCGGATATATTAAAACTTGAACAAAAAAAACTTAGACAAGCTAATCTGGTTCATTGCGGAATCCTGCGTTTTTCATCAACAGCGCGTTTGCTCAGCTATTGTTTGGATAGGAGTTTAAACTTGCGAATAACCGTGAAAAGAACACAGCTTTTTGATTTGCAAAATAAACAGATTCAAGATACGCGCAGTGTTGTAGGTCATGGCCCGGAGTTTAATTATGATAATCAACAAGACTTGTATGAGCAATTAACCGCGCTTTGGGCCAGGTCATCTAAACAAATGGACGACCTTTGTGCCGCGAATAAAATTGAATATTTTCATTTTATTCAACCTTGTCAATATGTGCCGGATTCCAAAATTATGGATGCTGAGGAGTTAAAGGCGGCTTTTGACCCGGACGCGCGGCATCGGCAAACTGTGATAAACGGATATCCGGTTTTAAGACAACAGGCGGAGGGGTTGAAACAACAGGGCATTGCCGTATATGATCTGAGCATGGTTTTTGAAAATTATTCGCAGCCATTGTATATAGATACTTTTTGCCATTTTGGTCAAGAGGGAAGTCAGATAATCGCCCAGGCTATTGCTAAAACAATTATTGCTAAACATGAAAAATAAGAACAGCCTGGGACTATTGGCGGTTAATCCGAATAAGGTCTTGTCTTTGTCTGAGTGGTTTGATAAAATCATTCTAATTGTTATGGATAGAGCTATAAATAATTAAATATTTAAATTTGGAGGAAAGATGTTTTCAGAATTTTTAAATTTGGTGATTTTCAGCAACACGTTAAAACAGTATCTGGTTTCTATCGGGATATTTGCCGCAAGTATTTTTATTTTAATAATTCTAAGAAGTATTGTTGTCAAAAAGCTAAAAAACATTGCTCAAAAAACAATAACCAAAGTAGATGATTTTTTTATTCGGATTGTCCAGAGAACGCTGATGCCGCTTTTATATCTGGGAGCGTTTTATTTAAGTCTGCAGCATCTGGTTTTACCGGCTGTGGTTGTTAAATCTCTGCGTGTTCTCGCCGTAGCGGTTCTTACCATAATGGCAATCCGTTTTTTAGTGTCGCTGATAAACTTTTTTCTTTTGTCTTTTAACATCAAAGGAGTGAAAAATGATGTCAGAGAAAAAAGCTTAAAAAGTGTAGCTAGTGTTATTAAAATTATTGTCTGGGGCGGCGGCATTGTGTTTTTACTGGATAATATGGGGTTTAAGGTCTCTACGATAATCGCCGGCTTGGGGATTGGCGGGATTGCCGTTGGTTTGGCGGCGCAGGCAATTTTAGGTGATGTTTTTAGTTTTTTCGCGATTTTATTTGATCGGCCGTTTGAAGTCGGTGATTTTATTATTATCGGAGACTATATGGGAACAATTGAGCAGATAGGGATGAAGACAACCCGGATTCGCAGCTTAGGCGGAGAGCAGCTGATATTTTCGAATACTGATTTAACTAATTCCCGGGTGCGTAATTATAAAAGAATGTATGAACGACGGGTTGTATTTAAACTGGGAGTAACTTACCAAACTCCTCAGGAACAGATGGAAAAAATTCCTAGGATTATTAAAAAAATAATTGAAAATATAAAAGAAGCGAGATTTGACCGGGCGCATTTTTGCGCTTATGGAGATTTTAGCTTGAATATTGAAGTTGTATACTATGCTTTAACCCCGGATTACAATAAATATATGGATATCCAGCAGAAGATTAATCTGGCGATAATGGAGGAATTTAAAAAAGAAAATATTGAATTTGCTTATCCCACGCAAACATTGTTTGTTAATAAAGCATAAAAAGCATGCTTGGCTAATGGCTGATAGCTGATAATTCGCAAGGCAAAAATTCTCTTTGAGCGGCGCTTTCGAACGTGATTTTGACATGGATGTTAAAATAGTGAGAACGCGCGGCTGAGACTGCACGACGCAGGCTCAGGCTTAGCGAAAAGACGTGTTTTTGCCGAGACAAATCATCGAGGTTAGGGAATAATTTTTTTTAACTCGTGTACGCGTTAACTCGCAAACGCGAAACTAGTATAGGACAATCATGGCAAGAGAACTGATTATTATTGGTGACCGGGTTTTGATAAAGCCGGATAGCTCGAGAGATATGACCAATTCCGGATTATATCTTCCCCAGGGAGCATATGAAAAAGAAAAGGTGCAGAGCGGTTTAATAATTAAAGTAGGTCCGGGGATTCCGGTGCCTGAACCGCAGGATATAAGTGATGAGCCGTGGAGAAAAAAAACTGAAGATAAAACTCAGTATTTACCATTACAGGCAAAGGTAAATGATCGGGCGATTTTCTTGCGCAGTTCGGCAGTGGAAATTGAATATGAAAACGCGAAATACATTATTGTTCCCCAGGCCGCGATCCTGGCTTTGATTCGCGGGGATCAATTGGATGATATGCTTTAAATATCAGGGAAAGGAAAAATGAAAGTAATTTTTTTGGGAACTAATGGCTGGTTTGACTCAAAAACCGGTAATACTGTCTGCACATTAATTCAAACCAAAGCCTGTAATATTATTCTTGATGCCGGGATGGGGCTGGTCAAGGCTGATAAATATCTTGATGATTCTTTACCGACATATGTGTTTTTAAGTCATTTGCATTTGGATCATATCAGCGGATTGCATGCTTTGGCAAAATTTAAATTTTCTCAGGGAATAACGCTGTTTATCGCTAAACAGCTAAAGCCAGGATTATTAGAGTATCTTAATCAGCCGTTTACCATGGCGGTAAAAAGACTGCCGTTTAAATTAAATATTGTTAATTCCAAGCCTAATTTTAATATTAAGAATATGAATATAAAAGCGCGGGAATTAATTCATGCTAGTGTTTGTCTGGGATATCGTTTTTGTTTTGGCAAAAAAGTAATTAGTTATTGTACGGATACCGGATTATGTGAAAATGCTTTTTATTTAGCGGATAAAGCGGACTTATTAATCACGGAATGCGCTTTGCGTTATGGCCAGGATGACCAGGGCTGGCCGCATCTTGATCCAGCTAAGGCTGCTAGCTTAGCAAAACAAGCCAAAGTTAAAAAATTGGTTATGACCCATTTTGACGCTGATAATTATCAAACTTTGAAGTCTCGGAAAATTGCTCAGCTTCAAGCAAGAAAAGTTTTTAAAGAAAGCATTGTCGCTTTTGACGAGCTAAAAATCGAAATATGAGATAAGCCGTTTAAGTAGTATTTAATCAGGAAGGTTGTAAATGGATAAATTCGGCAAGTTGTTTTTCGCGCTGATTATTACAGCTGTTATTTTTTGTCAGTCGAGCTATTCTTCTCAAGATATTGATCCGCAGTCAATTGTATCTCAGATCAAGCAAAGCTATGAAAAATTGTCAGATGTTAAAGTCCGAGTTATTGAGCAAAATCGCAGTCAGGACGCGCAAGTTGACGCTCAGGGAATTCTCCAGTTTAAGTCTCCGGATAAAATAAAGATTGATTTTGAAATAATATCTAATAGTGGTAAATATCGAGTGAAAAATCTGCTGGCTTATAGCGATAATATATTATGGCAGGAGCAGCTAAATCTTGACACTCAGAAAATCAGTGTATTTAAATCAGAGTTGGCTAATGATTCAGTGCAAGCCCGGGAGATTTTGAGTCAGTTTAACCCTAAACAGCAGTTTGATGATTTTATCCAATTGTATAATGTTATCGAGGTCAGACTGCTTAATGATGAAGAAGCGGGGATCTATGTTCTGGATATGGAAATAAAGCCAGAGGAGCGTGAGCAAATGATTCAGATGCTTAAGGCGCAAGGTCAGCCGCAGGCAGAGTTAATGATTCCTGAAAAAGCAGCTTATTACTGGGATTGGAATAAAGAATTCGTGGTGAAAATAGAAACTGAGAGTAAAAATCAGGAAGTTAAAACCCTGATAGAATATAGTGATATTTTACTTAATTCCGGGATTAAAGATAAAGTATTTACCTATGCCCCGGCACCGGGAATAGAGGTAATTGATATGACCAGGATTATTGATCAGGAAGCAGGCCTTAGGGAATTTGAAGGAGTGGAAAATAAATTAGTCGGACAGGTCTTTCCGGATTTTGTCTTGACTGATATTTTTAATGATAAATACGCTTATCATGATATGCGGGGAAAAATTTTAATTGTGAATTTTTGGGAGCATTGGTGCCCTCCCTGCCTAAAAGAAATGCCGCTTTTGGAAAATTTGTACCAAGATATATATACTGACAACTATGCGCGGCTGATTACAATCACTACTGATAAAGATAAAGCGCTGGAAATTGTCGAGGAAAATAGTTATTCATTCCCAGTGCTGATTGATCCGCAAGCGCGCTTAGCCAGCCAGCTGGGTGTAGATTCAATTCCGAAAACATTTATAGTGGATCAACAGGGGTTGATCGCGGCAGTATATATGGGCTATCATCCTGATATTGAAGAAATTCTTAAAAAACAATTAAACAGATTAAATCCAGAGGAATAATTATTTTATGAAAGAACTAACTGCCGCGATTGATGCCGCGCTTTTGGCCGGGAAACTGATAAAATCGCGTTTGGGGAAACTGAAAAAAATATTGTGGCGAGTAATGGTTTGATTCATAAAAAGATGATGGAGATTTTAGCGATAAAAGATAAATAAATTTAGATCAGGGATATTTACACATATTTAGCTGCTATGCGGCTGATTTTTTTTTGTTTCGTTTTATTTGCATAAGCTCCTAAAATATGGTACACTTAAAAACTTTTAATATATATGATATCCAGGTATTAACTTTCGTAAACAGTAAAGGCTATATGATGTCAGACAGAGATATCTTAATATTTAAACTAAAACCTAAAACATTGTTTAAGTTTATCACTTTGATAATTGTTCAGGTGATGTTTTTAGATACTGTAATGTGTTTTGCCGGTTATGCTGTATTTGGGCAACACAAAGCTAGTAAAGCGGCTCTGTCACCAGCGCTTACTATTAGCAGTACTGGATTAGCGAACCAGTTTCTTGCTGAAATAGCCAAATCCTCTAACTCAAATAAGGGAATTGAGTTATCGCGAAATATTTTAGAGAATACTGATTTTGAAAAACCGGGCAATTTTTGGCAGCAAACAAAATACAGGATAAATAAGTTTAAGGGTGATTTTTATCTTTTTCTTATTCTTAGGGTTAATAATTCCTGGATACGCAGGAAGGCGTGTAAAGATCTTATAGCTTTAAACGATGAAAGAGTTTTTGGACTTTTAAGGGTAATGGGGATTGGGCATGAAATATTGAAAAACGGAGAATTTAGAAAAAGAGCGGAAAAAGCTCTGCTTGAGATGCACAATCTTAATCCGCGTTTGAGTAAAAAACTTGGCTTAAAAAAAACTCTTTTTGAAATAGTTTTTGGCGGTAGCACTGAAGAAAGAACCCGGGCGTTTGACTTGCTTGAAAAAATTGACTTAGGAACAGGGGATGATTTGGATCAGATTATCCACTGGATTGATTCAGACAGTTGGGTTTTGATATCCAAAGGGTCTAAGCAGATACAAAAGCTGGGGACAAGAAGGCTGGCGGAAATTAAAGAAAAAAGCGCTGTTGCTTATCTTGTTAAGGCCGCGTCTACGCGGTCATTGACAGAACCGGTATTTTTATCGATTATTGCCGCGATGAATAAATTAGAAGCCAAAGATCAAGATTTGCTGGCTGCAGCGAAAAGTTGTTTTCTAAATACAAATAATAGTCCAAGAGCAAGAAAACAAGCAGCGCTTATAATTGCTAAAACAACAATAAATAAAAATAATAAAACACTTAGGCTTTTAGCAAGGGGTTTAGAGGATATATATTTAGATGTTCGCTTGGGCGTAATTGAAGCCATGGGAATATTAGGCGAACCTCAAGGATTAATATATTTAACCATACACGGAAAAAAAGTAGAAGCAATGCCAGAACAAAAAAAAGATATAAGTGATCGCCAGTTTGATTATATGAAAGAATCCGCGCTGGTTAAGGATGTTATTGCCCAGCTTCAAAAGACTAATATCCTGGGTTTAGTTGATGAGGTTACCGCTAGCGCCAGTAATGTGATATATAGGCAAAGCATAGCGGAAATGGCGCTAGATAATGTTTTGGCGCGGGCGATATAAGCTGATGAAACATAATAAATAGCTCTAGTGATTACAATCGAGCTTTCTTGCGGAGAGTAAAAAAGATGAAGTAGTGGAAAATTTGAATTTAATTTTTGATAAAAGCTTTCTCGCGAATTAAGACCGCCTGATTAAAACTCTAAGCAATGAATCAGCGGAATCTTTACAAATCAATATGGATATAGATCAAGCAATATAGCAGGTTGAAGGATTTTGATAAGAATCATACGACTTTTATAAGTTTATGGTAAAATACTAATCATGCGTACAGGCTTAGCTTACATGGGGCATCATAACCCCAAACATATGCAAACAGATTTAAAAGACATGCAGTCTCTGGGCTGTGATGATGTTTTTCTTGCTGCCCAGGAGAATGATTTTGTCTATATGACAGGCAAACTGGATTTCTTTCCGCAAATCGCTAAAGATAATGGTTTAACTGCCTGGGCGATTTTCTGGGGAGCCTTAAATTATTTTGGCGGCGGTAAATCCAGTCAGTTTTTGCTGAATAATCCTCAAGCACATCAAGTTAATAAAGACGGGTCGCATAATCCCAGCGGCTGTTACAATAATCCGGATTGTTTGGTTTATATCAAAAGTCTGATTGATCAAATCGCGGCAGCTGGTTTCGCGGGTTATTTTATTGATGAGCCATCGATAATTAAATGCTATTGTCCGGCTTGTCAGGAGCTTTATGCTTCAATGCACAGAGGAAATCTTTTTGCCGCTAGTTTAGAAGAAGAGCAGTTCTTTCGCAAAAAAAGTATTGTCCGTTATGTTTGCCTGTTAGCAGATTATATCAGATTAAATTATCCGCAGATGCAGACAATGTGTTGTATGATGCCCCAGGATCAAAAGGCTTGGGAAGATATTTCCCGGATAGATACTTTGGATAGTCTGGGTACTGATATTTATTGGGTTAATCAGCAGACTGCTGTGGAGCAGATGCGTCCTTTGATAAAAGAAATGGCCGGATTGTGCAAGATCAAGAATAAACTCCATCACCAATGGCTGCAGGCTTGGGGAGTTAAAGCCGGAAGAGAATCCAGGATTATTGAGCAAGGAGAGATTTTAATCAGTGAAAAACCCGACGCGCTTTATGCCTGGGCTTATCAGGGGCAAATCGGGACTTCGGAAACTTGTGAAAATCCCCAAAAATCCTGGGACGCGGTATGTGAAATATTCCGAAAAGCAAAAGAGATTTAATTTTTATTCCGCAATTGAAAGTTTTTAATCATGAATCCATCAATAGCGCTTTGCCTGGTCCCGGCTTTTTGGCCAAAATTGCCTGCTTTAAGTTTAGTTTGTCTGGGAAGTTTTCTTTTGGCAAAAGGCTGCGCGCCGCGTGTCTTTGATCTGAATAATCGGTTTTATAGTCTTGTTAGTGATGATTTAAAAACCCAGTGGTTGAAAAGTATTGATTCCGAGCTTGAGGAAAATATTTTTTCCTGGCTGAATCAGCTATATCCTGAGCAGATAAACCAATCAGTTGAAGAGCTGTTAAAATTTGATATCGTGGGATTCTCCTGTTATCAAAGCAATTTTAAAACAACTTTGAGTTTTGTTGCTTTGCTTAAAAAAAATAAGCCAAAGATAAAGATATTGCTGGGAGGCCCGCAAATAACGCGTTTATATTTTAATGATCAAGGAAAATTTTCGATCAATGCTTTTCCTGATATTGATTTGTTGGTAGTTGGCGAAGGAGAACAGGCTTTAGCTGATTATTTACAGGGAAAAATTAATCAAAATAAAATAGCTGTGTTTTCGGAACTAAAAGATTTAAATGTGTATAATCCGCTATTAGGCTATAGTCAAATTGATTTAAACTCTTATCCGCGTAAACATTCTGTTTCTTTGCTGTTTTCCCGCGGTTGCGGCCGGAAATGCGCTTTTTGTTCGGAAAGATTGCTGTATAAGAATATTAGAACAAGAAGCATTGCGAATATTGTTGAGGAAATCGCGGGCCATCTGGCAAAAAACAAGGTTCAGTCATTTATTTTTCATGATTCTATGTTAAACATGGACTTAGTGAATTTAGAAAATTTGTGTGACGCGATAATAAGAAATTTTGGCAGGATAAACTGGGAGGCACAAATGGGCATACGTTCAGATATGTCTGATCAGCTTTTTGCCAAGATAAAACAAAGCGGTTGTTATAATTTATTTGTCGGGCTTGAATCCGGTTCAGCAAATACCTTAAAAAACATGCGTAAGGGGTTTACCAAACAAAACGCGCTGGGATTTTTTGAGCAATTAAAAAAAGCCGGGCTTTATTTCGGCGTGAGTATTATTGTCGGCTATCCGGATGAGACTGCGGATGATCTGGCGGAGAGTCTGGAGTTCTTAATCAACAATAAACATTTAATTCCGAAAATCGAGCAGGTTAATCCCTTTGTGTATTATTCCGGTACTGAGGCAAACAGGAAAAAAGATTTTTATAATAATAAAACAATCGCGGCTAAAGTCGATTATTTTATCAGCCAGTTAAAAAAACACAAATTTAAGAGGACTAATGCTTTTTTAAATAATCTTGTGGAAAAATAAGGACACAAAGACACAAGGTTGCAAGTTAAAAGCTATGAACGATAAAGGGCTAGAATAATTATTTAGGCGGGTTTAAAGCCTGATTTTGATAGGACTGGCAAAATCAGAGCTTTATCCTCGGAGCCTTACAGGAAGTAAGGCGAGAATGAGCCAAAATGATTGATTCTAGCCCGAATCCTGTAATAAAGTATGTTCTGAAACAAAAGAGTTAATTATGAAAATTATTGAACAAAGCGTGGAAACAATCCTGCGTCCGACGAATATAAATTTGGCGCCTTTTGTGATTAATCCTTATCAGGGCTGTTCGTTTGGCTGCTGTTTTTGTTATGCTCAGTTCAGTAAGATCGCTCAGAAACAAACTGAGCCATGGGGCAGTTATGTTAAGGTTAAAATTAACGCGATTGATCTGCTTAAAAAAGAGCTGAAACAAATTCAGCCGAAAAGTGTTTTGCTTGGTTCAATTACTGAGTGTTTTCAGCCAATTGAAAAAAAATATGGAATAACCCGGCAGATATTGGAATTACTCAATGAGCAGGCAGTTTTGTTTACAATTATGAGCCGCTCGATGTTAATTGCTGATTATCTTGATCTATTATCCCAAGGGAATTGCCAAAGGATTTATTTTACGGTCAACGCTTTGCCTGATGTTCTAAATACTGAATTTGATATGCAGGCGCCTGATTTTAAACAAGGCCTGGATACAATAGTAAAGCTGCAAAATAAGAAGCTTAAGGTGATTGGCTATTTTTGTCCGATTTTGCCAATGATCTCGGATATTAAGCTGATTGTGAGTTCAGCCAAAGGGATTATTAATCAAGCGGAGTTTGAGATTATTAATTTTAATATGGCAAAGCAAAGCTTGATTATTAAAGCAATGGAAAAGCATTACCCGGAGCATAAACCGGAGTATGAAAAACTGCTTAGGGATAAGGTTTTTTTTAAACAAACTATGAAAAATTTAGAGCAGGTTATTTTTCAGCAAGCAGGGGATGGTTTCCAAAACCTTAAAGTTCATATCCATGAATACGCGGAGTATTTCGCGAATGAATATTAAGAGTTAGCGCGCTAACGCGATTAACCTTTAGTTAATTATGTTTATGTTTGCGCGGAGTTGTTTTTTTTCGCTATTCATCTTTTTTTGTTTTAAAACTTTCTCTTTTGAGCGTTTTGAGCGTTTTTGTTTCTGCTTGCGGATCTTGGCGATTTGTTTTTGTTGGGCGCTTTTTTCTTTTAAAACCAGATCTTCAATTTTTTCCACGAGTATCCTTCGGGCAAAAAACCGATTCATGGTCTGTGAGCGCTCTTGCTGGCATTTAATTTCAATACCGGTGGGAAGATGTTTAAGATAAACACAGCTGGATGTTTTATTTACTTTTTGCCCCCCGGAACCGCTGGAACGGATAAATTTTTCCTGGATATCGGATTCTTTTATCCCCAGGCCATCCATCTTCTTTTTTAGCGCGTTTTCCTTTTCCAAACTGATTGTATATGTACTCATTGATTTGAGCTCCTTAAACATATAATAACATGAAATCGCGGATAAACGAAGATAATCGCTTGATAAAAGCAGAGAAAAGGGATATAATTTTTTTATTCCCGGTTGCGGTGTATTCCTTTTAAATATTATGACTTTTGATCTGGCGGATTTCATGGATAGACAAAAAGAAAAAGAAGATTTATTAGAACAGCTCGAGTCTCTTAAACAACAGATTTATTCATTAAAAAGCTTAAAAAATGGGAGAAAACGGGCGCAGGAGGTGCTGCATGAAAGCATGGAGCTCTATCATACCTTAGTGGAAATCTCTCCGGAAGCAATTGCCTTATTGGATTTATCGGGCAATATTATTATGGTTAATGACCAGGCTTTAGAATTATATGGGATTAAGGAAATGGAAATTCTCCTGGGCAAAAGCGCTTTTGAAATAATTGTACCCCAGGATCGAGACCGGGCAATAGCTAATATGCAGAAGACATTAAAATCACCGTTGCGCAGTATTGAATATCGCATGATTACTGGACAGGGGGAATATTTATCAGTTGAAATTAATAGTTCTGTGCTCAAAAATAAGCAAGGCAATCCGATAGCGTTTATGATTGTTTTACATGATGTTACTCAACGCAAACGCGTGCAAGAAGAACTGCGCTATAAAAATGAATTTAAAACCGTGATTATGGATTTATCAACTAAATTCGTTAATTTAAATGACGCGAATTTTGAAGCAGGGATTAATGATGCTTTAAGACAGCTGGGTGAGTTTGCGGCCATAGATCGTTGTTATATTTTTCTTTTTTCAGATAATAATAAGACGATGAATAATACTCATGAATGGTGTGCCGCAGGCATTGAGCCGCAAATCCTTAGGCTAAAGCAAATTCCGATCAGCAGTTTTCCCTGGATTATTAACCAGATTAAATCAGTATCAGTGGTTCAGGTTACTTCTTTGTTGGATTTACCGGAGCAAGCTCAGGCAGAAAAAGAAGAATGGGAAAAGGAAGATATTTGTTCGCTGATTAATGTTCCGATGACTTATCAAGGTAAAGTAATCGGGTTTTTAGGGTTTGATGCTGTGCGGGAAGAAAAGCGATGGTCAGAAGATATACAGGTGCTGCTAAAAGTTGTTGCTGATATGTTTGCTAATGTGATCAGCCGGCGGCAAATGGATCGAAATATAAAGTCTTTAAATAAAGAACTGCTAAAGATGAATATGCGGCTTAAGCAGTTAGCGCTGCGTGATGCTTTGACAAATCTTTATAATCACCGTTATTTTGAAGAAGCAATTGAAGCTGAATTTATGCGGGCGAAAAGGCATTCCTTACCGCTTTCGGTAATTATGCTGGATGTGGATTATTTTAAATCAATTAATGATGTGTATGGCCATCAGTTTGGCGATTTAGTTTTAAAGCAGTTTGCTGATCAATTAACTCAAATGGTGCGTAAATACGATACTGTGATCCGCTATGGGGGGGAAGAGTTTATTATTATTACTCCCGGAGCAGACAAGGAAATAGTTCTGGTTTTAGCGCACAGGCTTTTGGAGTTGATCAAGCTGTATAATTTTGGAAATAAGACGCATAAGGTAAAACTGAAAATTAGTGTGGCGGTTGCTTGTTTTCCGGAAGATAAAATTCATAAAGCCAATGATTTTATTAAAGTTTCAGATTGTATTTTGGATAAGGTGAAAGAGACCGGAGGCGATAAAGTATATTCATATCAGGATATCCTCGGAACGCGGCAAATGACGGCTGTTGATTTGGAAAAAGGAACAGATGTTGTGGCTTTACAGGATAAATTGGGCAAGTTGACAAAACGGGCAAACCAAAGTTTAGCGGAAGCGATTTTTGCTTTTGCCAAGACCATTGAAATAAAAGATCATTATACCGGAGAACATGTTGAAAAAACCGTGCATTATTCCACTGAACTGGCAAAGGCCAGAAATTTACCAAAGGACGAAGTGGAAAAAATCCGGCAGGCATCAATATTGCATGATCTGGGAAAAATTGGGATAAGTGAAAAAATTTTAATGAAAAAATCCAAGTTAACAGCTCAGGAATATGAGGAAATTAAAAAACATCCGCAAATCGGAGCGGATATTTTAAGGCCGATTCATTTCTTTCAACCAATTATTCCTCTAATGCTCCATCATCATGAGCGCTGGGACGGCAATGGCTATCCTTATGGCTTAAAAGGCGATGAAATTCCTTTGGGCGCGAGAATAATCGCTTTGGCCGATACTTATGAGGCTTTGACTGCTAATCGGCGTTATCGCAAAGCCTGCAGTAAAAAACAAGCAATGAAAATAATTAAAGATGTTTCCGGGACTCAGTTTGATCCAGCATTGGTTGATTTGTTTCTGCGGATATTAGAAAAAGAATAAAAACAGCGGTATAACATTGTAATAGGAGCTTATTGTGGGACAGGTAAAGCTAAATGTGCAGCTTTTAGAATCAACTACGGACGCGATTTCAGTTATTTATGCTGCCTGTAGGCAGTGTTATAGCCAGCAGTTTGCCGGAGATATTTTCAACAATAATATTTCATTAGCGGATAAGACAGCGTTTGTGCGCAAAGTTGTTGCTTCAGGCCATGACAGTCCTTTGGAACATGTAAAATTTACCTTTGCGGTTGAAGGGGTTTCCCGGGCGCTTACCCATCAATTAGTTAGACATCGGATGGCCAGCTATTCGCAGCAAAGCCAGCGTTATGTTCAGGAATCTAATTTTGAATATATTGTTCCGCCTTCCATAGAAACAGATTCGGAACTTAAGGCAGAATTTATCCAGACAATGCGGGATATTCAGTTAAGCTATAATAAGCTGTTATCCAGATTTAAGCAAAAGGGCAAGACTGGTGAACAGGCAAATCAGGACGCGCGTTTTGTTTTGCCTCAGGCCGCGGAAACTAAAATTGTTTTGACTATGAACTGCCGGGAATTGCTGCATTTTTTTAAACATCGCTGTTGTATCCGCGCTCAGTGGGAAATCCGCGCTTTAGCCAATCAAATGCTGGCCATGGCTCAGGAAAAACTGCCTTGTATTTTTAAAAATGCCGGAGCAAAGTGCGAAGAGCTTAAATATTGTCCGGAAGGCGAAAAGTTTTCCTGCGGCAAGTACCCTCTGCGGGGAAAATAGAATTGTGCTCTTTTTTTTACAACTGTAGAAGTTGTCCTATAATTGTGCTATTATAACTCATGGCCTAACCTTCTTGCTTTTGTATGGTTATGAGTTGTCGCTCAACACTATTATAGGATGTGTTAGGCTTTTTAAAAATATTAATTTAGACACGTATGATGTGAAAAAAGAAATATTAAAATAAAGGTGGGGGGATGAGAAAATTTAGTTCTTTTAAGTACAAATTAATGTTAGGGATGGCGGCAATTTTATTTCTCGCTATTTTTGTTTGTGTAATATCCTTTTACTTGATAAATAATAAAAAGGAAAAGGTGAGCAACTATAATTTGCTTGCGGCCTATAAGACTATACCGATAAAACAATATAAAGAAAAATTTGATGCTTTAGATAAAAGAGTCAGGAAAGTTTTATGGTCGGCTAATATTGCCGAGAATATTGAAAAACGCCAGGTGGTTGCGCTTAAAGATTACCTTGACGGCATAGCTTTTTCTCTTGAGGAACAGGAGGGGCTTACCAGGCTTGTTGCGCTTGATAGTGATTTCCAGCCGCTTTATTATATTGAAGATAAGCAAATTTTGAATATTGAGCAGCATCTTGATGCGGATGCCTTATGCTCGGACCCGAGCATCGTTAAATTCTTGGAGAATTTAAAAGCAGAGGAAATCTCCAACTATGGGAATTTTAATGTGAACGGGGTGTTGATGTTTGTTTGTGGAGAGGTACTTTTTAATGATGACGATAATATCGTAGGATATGTGCTCGCCTGCATCAATACAAGACTTGATTTTAATAAATTCAGCCTTTTTTTAAATAATACGACCGCGGCGACACTGTCCAATGATAGTGATAATTTTTATTATAGTACAAACAAGGAACTTACTGATTCTGTAGCGAAAAAGATTATACGGAAAAGTCTATCTTCCGATTTTTTTTCTTTTAGCGCGAATGGCAAAACATATATGGCTTACATCTTAAAAATGACGGATGTTACCGGCAAAAATACATTTGACCTCTGGTTTATAAATGATTTTAGCGAGGAGGCAAAGATACTTAATATATTAAATCTGATCAATGCGGTTATTTTAATATTCACCATAGTTCTGGGCGCATTGATAATGTATTCATTTATAGGAAAGCTTCTGCAGCCGATTTATAAAATGCAAAATATGTTAAAGGATATTTCGGAAGGAGACCTCAGTAAAAGTATTGTAATCACAAGTCAGGATGAATTGGCGGACACGGCGGGGTCTGTAAATACGATGATAAATAAGTTAAGGGGAATAGTCTCAGAGGTAAAAGGAGTTTCCGAAAGAATTAATTCCTTATCCTTAACCTTGTCAAATATTGTAATTCAGGAAGAGGCTGTTACCAATGCTATCTCTTCAACGATGCGGCAATTAAGCGACGCGATTCTCGCGCAAACGCAAAAATCAGAAGAAACATCGAAAATAATAGTTTCTTTGGTTGCTTCGGTGAAACAAGTCGCATCTGATGCCGGCGAAAATTCTAAAGTATCCCAAGATACGATTTCTATCACTGAAAAGGGGATGGAAACCTCTTATGTAACAATTGATAAAATAGCGCGCATTAGCAGCGTTGCCGAGAAAATTATTTCGACGGTAGAAGTGCTGGGAAACCGTTCGCAGGAAATCGGCCATATCGTAGGAATAATCACCGGGATTGCGGATCAGACAAACCTCTTGGCGCTAAATGCGGCGATAGAAGCAGCTCGCGCCGGTGATGCCGGACGCGGATTCGCGGTCGTAGCGGAAGAAGTGCGCAAGCTTTCCGACAATTCCGTGAAGGCCGCGGAACAAATTTCAAAATTAATTTACTCTATACAGAAAGAAACAGAAGCTGCGATAGTATCATCTAAAGGTGCTCTTGAAGAGGTAGTTCAAGGTAAGTTGAATATAGAAAAATTGAATACCCATCTTGAAAACATCTTAGCCGGTACTCAACGCAGCGGCGAAAATATTATTCGTATAGCTAAAGCAAGCGAAATCCATCTCTCTCAGGCGCAGGAAGTTAATAAAAAAATGGCCGGGTTTTCCTCAATCTCTGAAAAATCATCCGAAGCTACAAAAAAAGCAGCAGATTCCGTGGAGAAGATGATAAACGCTATGCGGGAAATCTCTCTGTGCATGAATGAGCTAATGCCTATGTCTGAAAAATTACAGGAGAAAGTTTCTCATTTTAAACTTTAATAACAGGAAGGGGGATGAAAAATATTGGGTTTAGATAGAAAGTATATATGCTTGATAAAAAGCGCACGCGATTTATGAAAGGAATTACAAATGGAAAAAATTCTGAAAGGTGTTTTAGCGGGGATAGTGTTAAGTTTTGTTCTTAGCGGTATGTGTTTTGCTCAGAAAGCATTTGAGGAGGTCAATAAAGGAGAAATTCCGGGACAATTTTTGGATACAACTTTAAAAACACATCCCTTAGGATTTTTAATCTGGGATGAAAAAGAGGTGATTGATACCTTTGATAGTAAGAAAAAAAATATACTTTGGGTAGACACGCGGCTTTTACATCTTTATAAGGAAGGTACGGTAAAAGGTTCGGTTCTGCTTACATATGATAAAAATGAAACCCTTCCCGAGGCAGAACTCTCAGAAACAAAGGTTTTGACGAAAGCATCTTTGCTGGAGGAAATAGCAAAGATTGATCCTGTTCTGGAAAATGTAACGGTTGTTTTTTTCTGCCAGGGGCCTAAATGCCATCGCAGTTATAATGCGGCCTTACGCGCTGTACAGAACTGGGGATTTAAGCCGGAACAGATTATTTGGTTTAGAGCGGGGTTTCCATTGTTATTTAAATATCTCAAGGAATCTCCAAAGTTAGAGCGGAAGATGAATAGATACGTGCAAGGAGATTTAGTTGGGATGTAAACTGTATAGTCTATCGATTCGTATCCCTATATGAAAATAAGAAGCGGCTGGAGTTTAATTTTTTTGGTTGTGATTTTTTTGGGCGTGTATTCGCAGTTTTTAAATGCGGGAAAACGGCAACCGCTTATTATTCAGCCACAGACGATTGACTTGGGATATGTAAATGAAAATGAAATACCGCAAGGTGTTTTTGCGGTACAGAATATATCTTCGCAGGATATTAAAATCTTATATATATATTCTGAGTGTGATTGTGAAATTGAACTCCCTTTGAGGGGAAATGTCCCCGCAAAGGGAGTTTTTTATATACCGGTGAAGCTTAAGGTGTTGGAATCAACGAAAAAAAACATAGATGAAAAGATTGTGATTTTAGTTGATCATCCGATTCAAAGAGAATTATCCGTACGCTTCCTGGCAAAGATTGTTCGCAGTGAGGGAGACAAAAAGCCGGCAAAGGAAATAAATAAAAATATAACCGCGCAGGAAAGTGCTGCGATTAAGGACATTGCGCCGGCTGAGCGAAAATACGCGCAAAAACCAGTGGTGACATGCTATGGCGCGTTATTTTATAAAGAAGGATGTATCATATGTGAAAAAAAGGCCAGAATCCTTCAGGAAGTACAGGAAAGATATCCGAATCTTATTATAAAGAAATTTCTGATGTCAAACCGCGATGCGGTTCTTCTGGCTGAAAAACTCGGTGTTTTTTTTAATATCCCGGAAAAAGAACGTCTTGGAGCGCCTTTATTTGTGCTGGGCAATGCCTATCTCTCGAGAAGTGAAATTACGCGGGAAGCTATTGAACGGGTTTTGCTTAGCAATGATCCTTCTCTTGCTATCAGGCCATGGAAAAGAAGTAGTGTTCTAACCGGGAAAACTTTTTTGCTGGAAACAGCAAAAAAGTTTTCTGTTTTCGGAATTATTGCTGCAGGCCTACTGGATGGAATAAACCCTTGTGCTTTCGCTACTCTGGTTTTATTTTTATCTCTGCTTAGCGTATTAAAACGAAGTCGTATGCAGATAGCAATTGTCGGCGGGGTATTTACTCTGTCTGTTTTTTTAACCTATTTTCTGGTTGGGGTCGGAGTATTGAGCGGTTTGCAAAAAATTATCGCTTTTTCATGGCTGACCTCGATTATTTACTTTATTTCCGGCGGGTTTGCGGTTCTTTTCGGATTATTGAGCTGGCGGGACGCATGGCTTGCTTATAAGCATAAATTTAAGTCGATGGTTCTGCAGCTTTCCGAAGCCCAAAAAAGAAAAATCCACGAGATTCTATCTACAAAAACTCGGAAAATGGCGCTTATTACCGGAACATTTTTAGCCGGCAGCACCGTATCCTTAATTGAACTTGGCTGCACGGGACAAGTGTATTTGCCGGTAATTACTTATATCTTACAGATACCGCATCTGCGTTATTATGGAATGTTTTACTTATTGATATATAATATTGCTTTTATTGTTCCGCTTTGCTTTGTTTTTGTTATTTTCTTTTTCGGTACAACCTCAAAAAAAATTAACGAGTGGTTTTTACATAATATCGTATTAATGAAATTAGGGCTGGGAGCGATATTTATCTTACTGGGGATTGTTATTTTTTATCATCTATATAGCTGAAAAGTAACAGTTTAGTCTTATTTTAAGGTTTGAACTTAGGGTCACCGCTTCGCGGTTTTATCGGCTGGTAATGCCAGTGTTTAATTAAATAATCATGAAAAAAGATATTTTGAAAATAAATTTAGAAGAGATCGGTTATAATGAGTTTTTTGATAATAATCTAAAAAACTCAACTCTTGTTCCTGCCCGAATCATTTCAGAACATAAAGAGTTATATGTTTTAAGAAATGAGATAACTGAATTATCTGCAAAAATAACCGGCAAAATGATTTTTACAGCTTCATCCCGGGAGGATTATCCAGCGGTTGGAGATTGGGTTTTAATAACAGTTCTTGATAAACAACAAGCTGTTATCCATGAAATACTCCCCAGAAAAACAGTATTGACAAGAAAATCTGTGAATAATTCAGATAAACAGCTAATTGCCGCAAATGTTGATGTTGCTTTAATTATTCAATCGACGGATAGAGATTATAATTTGAATAGATTTGAAAGATATATTACGCTGGTAGAATCAGAAAACATAAAACCAGTAATAGTTCTGAATAAAACTGATTTATTATCAAATGATGAGTTGAATGTAAAAATAGTTGAGATAAAGGAAAGATTCAATGATATTGAAATTTATCCAACCAGCATTATCTCTGGAGAAGGCATTGTTGATCTGAAAAACAGTATAAAAAAAGGGTTAACATATTGTTTTCTGGGTTCTTCCGGGGTAGGAAAATCATCGATTATAAATACTGTTTCAGGTGGCAATCTGATTAAAACCGCTGAAATAAGCGCCTGCTCAAATCGTGGCAAACACATTACTACACATAGAGAGTTATTTATATTAGATAATGGAGGCATTTTAGTTGATAATCCAGGAATGCGGGAAATCGGGGTATTGGACTCTGAAACAGGGATAAAAAGTGTTTTCTCTGAAATTTATGAACTGTCAAAAAAATGTAAATTTTTAGATTGCCGCCATATTAATGAACCAGGATGTGCTGTGCTAAAAGCCATAGCTTCAGGTAGTTTAGATAAAGGTAAATATGACAACTATATTAATCTGGTAAATGAAAACGAATATAATACAATGAATAAGCTTGAAAAAAGAGAAAAAGATCGCAAATTCGGACAATTTATTAAAACAGCAAAAAAGCAAATAAAAAAATTGAACAAACAGGTAGATAGGTAATACTTTTAGTCTAATTTATAATCAAAGGAGGGAAAATATGCCGGAATTTGGAAATCCATTTTCAGGACTTGCTAAGGATCGGAAACTAAATAAAGAAGAATTGATACGATCAATAAGATTCTTGATAGCCGCGGAATATGAAGCAGTTCAAATGTATATGCAATTAGCAGAATCAATTGATAATAAATTAGCAATTGAAGTATTAAAGGATATTGCTGATGAAGAAAAAGTGCATGCCGGTGAATTTTTGCGTTTGCTAAAAGAATTAGCACCAGATGAGGAAAAATTTTACTCAAAAGGCGCTGAAGAAGTAGAAGCAGAAATAGAAAAATTGAATAAATAATGCTTCTAATGAAACTGTAGGAAAACCCCAAAAATAAAGGGGTTTTCCTGGTTAAAAGTAAATTCCCGGAACTTATTGCTGCCTATTATAGTATAGTTTAATTTTTTCCGTTTTGGATATCTACTTTTGCTTTTTCTCTTGGTTAATGAGCCCGAATAGATGTTTTTGAGAACCTTAATGTATTTGTTTAGCGAAATCCGCCAAAGGTTCAATTGCGAATGGTTATAGATTAATTAAATTATCAATATCATATATTGTAGGGGAGGGATGAGGAAAAATGTCAAGATTAAACAGGCTGACCCCCTAGTTGGATTCTAATTGTGAGCTACTCTATGTAGTAATTCGGAGATAAATGTTTGATATCTTATCCCAAGTTGTTGGGCTTTCCTTTTAATTAGTTTTAAGTCTTCTTTATTCATGCGAATATTTAATACTGCATCTTTTTTTCGAGAACTAATTGCTTGAGCGATAGTAATAAACTCATTTTTATCCAAGTCAATGTATTCGCCCTGTAATAAGGTATTTTCAATTTCTTTTTCATTTTTGGTTAATTTAATTTTCCTCATAATCTTTTTTCCTTATATAGTTTTGTGTATTTACGTGAGGGGTATAATGTTTTCAAAAATATATCTCCGTTTTCCTCTTTTACATAAGGTACTAACCAGATATATCGTCTATATTCAAAAAGCATAATATCCTGGTGCTTATTTTTAGGATGTCTTTTTATCGCGATAAGCTTTCCCTGCAAAATATTCTCAAAAGACGCACCGCGAGTTTTCTTAAGCCGTTCACTTTTTAATAAATTCCATCTAATTTCAACCATAATTAATTATATCACAATACATTTGTATATACAAATATTTCTTTTCAACGAGGCTGTAGGAAAACCCTCCTTTTGTGAAAAAGTGGCTCCGTAAGTCCTTTATTTTCAATAGGCATTTTTTAAAAATTTGACTTATTCTACAGCTTCAACATTTGAGCCACCGCCTTTGGCGGGGTAAACTCAGGCAGTTTAGCCCGCCGTATTATGGCGGGGAGGAGGCCGACCCGGCTTTTTCGGGGCGGGTTCCGACCGTGTCCCGCTGTGGCGGGAT
>Ga0180007_10001013_pt1 | contig 40970 bp, 36 predicted proteins | sample MM_PC_MetaG_FD_121122 | JGI IMG/M metagenome (GOLD analysis project Ga0180007, IMG submission 121122) | Groundwater microbial communities from the Aspo Hard Rock Laboratory (HRL) deep subsurface site, Sweden - MM_PC_MetaG | ecosystem: Environmental > Aquatic > Deep subsurface > Groundwater... | reverse complement strand
TTATGCATTTTCTTTGCTGGTTCTTCCTCAACCAGCATTGGCTACTATCGTCATCAGAATCAACGAAAATGCTATAAAATCTATCCATAATTAACTCATTTCTTATTTCGCGACAAGTCTAGTGGATTCCCCCCGCCAGGGCGGGGGGAATGACAAACAGGAATTGGATTCACCCTGCCAAGGGCGGGGGGAATGACGACTAACACGTTTTTTTTTTGCAGAAAGTCTATTGATGAGGGCCATCAAAAGCATGTCTTTCGGTCATTAATGTTGACAGTAAAACTGCCAAACTGCCAACCAAAAAGACACTTGTCCAGCCTTTGCCAATCAGAAAGATAACACCCACCACACTCCACATGAGGGTGCCAGCTATAGCTGCAATTATTTCACTATAAACAAAGTAAGAAAAAGCCTGACTGCCCTTGCCCCGACGCATCATTTGCATTTCAAAAAATAACCAATGGAAATTACCAACTAAAGTGTTGGTGGCATCAATAAAGGCAATCGACCAAGGACTAATAATTTGGGTTCTGAACAACCATAAAACAGACATAATTCCGCCAGAAGTTTTAAAGAGTTTGTGTGAACGAATTTTGTCAATCATGCTGGCCAAGAAAAAAGTAACTAAGAAAGCCATAAATAAGGCTATTGAATACAGATAACCCACTTTATCGACTGACCCCAGGATAAAGAAGACATAGAGTGGCCAAATATAAATAATTGAATCATTGATGTATCTCCCACCCAAAGCCATGGCCAACCGACTATAGCGAGGCTCTCTCATCCAACTCAAAAATTCTCGCCAACTGATTTGATCTTTCTCAATAGTTGATTCGGTCATCATCGACAAAATCAAACTGACCATAGTGCCGGCAATCCCAAACAAGAAGAGGACAGACAAACCCAACTGAACCGAGATAAAACCAGCCACTGCTGGAGATAACATAGCTACAATTTGCAACATTAACTGCAAAACACCCAAATCAGCTCCCATTTTTGACTTGATGGCATATCGCGAAAGCAGGGTGTAGTAGGTTGGCCAAAAAAGACCTGAGTGAATGGCTTCGAGAAATATGACCAGCCAAATTAAGTCAGGATATTGACCAGTATAGTAGATGACAACTAGAGAAATAATTCGCATCAAATAACTGGCAGTCATAGTGCGTTGATAACCAAATTTGACAAAAAATCGATTGGTGGGAATGAACGTGATTAAGTTGATGATTTTCATCACTAAATAAAATATGACAACCATCAGCATGCCTTTCTGAATATCTGTTAGAGGTAAATCAGCTAAGACGCTGTTTTTGCCCAGTTCAAATAAATAAATTGGGAAAAAGAAAAAACTCAGTTTGTTAACTAAATCTCGAAAAACCCGATTTAAGTAAAGTAGTTTTAAATTGCGATTTGAATCGACCCGAATGTTGGACAAATGCAGTAAGTGATCAAGTATTTTGGGCATAATTAACTCATTTCTTATTTCGCGACAAGTCTATTATTTCGCAGAAAATCTATTTATTTATGTTGATTGAATTAAAACTGTCTTTAATTCTTTTACTACTCGCTGTTTAACTGACTCAATAATCTCTTTTTCTGGTGGAGAAAAATTCACAAGTACATAATCACTGCCTGACTCTTGTCTTAAACCTTGGCGACCGTCAACTCCCACCCGAACATGCCAAAACTGCTTACCCAATTGTTCATACAGCGAAGCTAAACCATTGTGTTGTTGAGGGCCGTGTCCCAGCTCAATCTTGAATTGACCCAGCTCAATGTCCAAGTCATCATGAACCACATACCAATCGGATAAAGTTACTTGAGGGTATTTTTTCTTGAGGATTGGCACTACCAAACCCGATTGATTCATAAAAGTTTGTGGCTTAACCATGACAATTTTTTCCTGAGCACCATCCGGCAAAACCATGTCTACTTGGGTGAAAATCAGCTTATCTTGCAAATGCCACTTGGCATCATCAGCCACCAGCTCATCAACAACTTGAAAGCCAACGTTGTGTCTGGTGAATTGGTATTTTGGACCTGGGTTACCTAAGCTAATCACAATTTTCATATCCCCCATTCTACCTTATGATTAACTCCAAAAGTGTCTGTCATTCTCGCAACGTGTTTCGTCATTCTCGCGCCACTGTTTGTCATTCTCGCGCCAGCGGAGATTGAAAAACAAGATATAATATATTTGTTCTCAACTTTATAAGCGCCAAAATATATGCCAAAACTACCTTTCTTTTCAATTGTGATTCCTACCCTGAATGAGGAGAAGTACCTGCCTTACTTACTCAAAGATCTGTCTGAACAAACTTTTGACTTATCTCTAGTTGAAGTGATTCATGTGGACGGCAGTAGTCCGGACAAAACAGTCCAAGTGGCCAAAAAGTTTGCCAACAAACTTAAACTGACCAGTATAGTTGTCAAAAAAAGAAATGTGGCTTTTCAACGCAACACTGGGGCCAGTCGGGCCAAAGGCAAGTGGATCATTTTTATGGATGCAGACAATCGCCTACCTAATGATTTTTTGGATGGCATTAAGTATCAACTGGCCAAAAACCCCCAATGTTCTGTCTTTACATCTTTGATCAAAGTGGAAAGCCTTAACCAAGCGGATCGAACAATTGAAACTGCCATTAATCTTGGATTAATGCTCCTTAACCAATCTAAGTTAAAAAGCGCCTTAGGAGCTTTAATAGGGGCTAATCAAAAAGTTTGCAGTCAAACCAAGTTTGACACCACTCAAAAAATTTATGAGGATTCGTTTTTCGTTCAATCAGCTATTAATAAAGGCTTTGAGTTTAAAACTTTTAAAGAACCTCGCTATTTCTTTTCTCTGCGCAGATTAAAAAAAGAAGGTGTCTTGAAAATGGCCAGAACCGTAGCCAGTTTACAACTTCGATATTTAACTGGCCAAAAAGACTTTTCTAAATCAGATGCTGGTTATGTGATGGATGGTGGCGGGTACTACCAAACCAAATCTCACCATGATGTTTTTTACAATCTAGAAAAATATATTAAGTTGGCATCCAAACGCCAACTCCAAAAGGCCAAAAAACTCCTCGAGACTTTGTTGCTTGATTGAGAATTGCTACATTAGACTTTCTGCGAAATAAAAAACGAGTTAATTATGTTAAGATTTTACTTCATTTCGCAGAAAGTCTATTTATTGCTTAGTTTGAGATAATCCCGCTAACTCACTTTGACTGGTGGCTTGTGGCCAAGTTTTATCGGGACGAATTTTGATTAACCGAGGAAAGCGCAAGGCTACTCCCGCCTCATGAACCGAAGACTGAGTAATTTCATCGGCGGCAATTTCCAAAACTACAACTGGCTCCAACCAAGCGTCTGGCGTTAAAGTTTTGTGAACAGGCTGATACTGCTTAGGTTGAGTTGAGGCTTGATGTATGTCAGCCAATTTTTTAAGTTGAGTCAATTGTTCTTCTGACATACCGGTACCAATCTTGGCAATAGTTTCAATTTGACCTTGATCGTTGATAATGCCTGTCAAGATAGCCCCCAAACCAAACTGGGCTCTTTTTCCCCGACCCTTGTAGTAACCCATCATGACTAAGTCCAAAGTATCGGTTAATTTACCAGTCGTACCTTCGGCTTCTTTAATTTTGACCCACCGCCAACCCTTGCGACCACCAGCATATTGACTCTTTGGCTGTTTGATAACTACTCCTTCTAAACCATCTGTTAACATTTGCTGATGATAGTTTTTCAACTTTTTGGCATCATCAAAAGTTTCAAATTTAACTTCGGTTAAAATGCCAGATTCATCAGATTTAAGCAGATTGGATAAAATCTGTTTACGTTCCTCTAAAGACCGATCAATCAATGGCTGACCATCAAGTTCCATAATGTCAAACACAAAAAATTGCAGAGGTACGGCTTTGGCTGTGACCTCAATTTGATGTTTTCTTTTGCGAGTAATGGTTTCTTGAAAAGACTTGAAGTGGCCAGTGGCAGGATCAAATCCAATGGCTTCCCCGTCCAAAATACATGACTTGCAATCCAATTTTTCTACTAAAGTAAAGAGTTCTGGAAACATAGGGGAAATATTCTCTAAACTCCGGGTAAAAACCATAACTGGTTTCTGCTTATTTTCTGTGGACTTTAAAATGTGGATCTGGACTCTCATACCATCGTACTTGGGTTCGGCGATGACTTGGCCCATTTTGTCAATAATTTCTGTGGCTGTATTTAACCTTTGACACAAAGCTGGCACGACTGGTACTCCGACTTGAACAGAATACGATTTCAAGTTCGATCTTCTTTGGGCCACAGATAAAGAAGTCAACTTGAGATAGGACTCTGCCAGTTGACCTACATCTGCCCGCTTTTGATAAGCTTCCTCCAACAAGGGGGTTTCCAATTTACTGCCACACACCGCCCAAGACAGAGCATCCAACATAGTCATGGTGGAAAAACCTAGTCTCATCTTACCCAAAATAATCCGAACAATAAATTTGGCCGAAATGGCGTCTAGTTGTTTAAGTAGCTCAACCAAACCGATGACTTTTTTTTCTTGAGAACCCGAGCCTGAAGCCTGGGCAATCTGGGTCAAACTGCCAAACACATCATGCAAAGACAGTGGTTTTGAGTGGGTAGCCCGGTGACTTAAGCCATAATTCTCAAACACCTTGACTGCAGTTTGACCCAGGTCACCGACTTGTTTATAAAGCTTGGTAATTTTGTCTCGACTGCTTGAGTCGTCTTCTTCTCCAAATAAATTAGTTTGAACTTGATCCTGATCAGCTTGAGTTGAAACTAAGCGAGTCAAAGCTCGGATGATCATTTTTTCTGATAACTGAAACTCTAAAGATAAGTATTGAGGCACTAATCGACCTTGAAGCAAGTAGCAAGCGGGTACAATTTCTGCCTGATCTAAGTCAAGAAAAAATTTTGCTAGAACGGCCGTCATGTCCAGACGGGAACTGAGGCTTTCCAGCTGTTCTAAGTGTTGGGCAAAGTGACTAAACTGCATAGTGTTATCAGGTATTGTAACTTATTAGACTGCTGGCGAAATATGAGAAACGGTCACTGACAACATCTTTTAAGCAAAGTAGGTAAGCAAAGTACAACTTGACAAATTGTTATTTGTGTTTTATCCTGTACTTAAATGTCTAGGATAAGAAAAACAAATCAGCAAAAAATCCTTTTAGAACAAGACGTGAGAATTTTTCGCACCTCTGATCTAGCAGTCTTGTGGGAAACCGAAAATAAAAACACTCTTTGGACCACCATCCGAAGATATATTCAAAGAAGGATTCTTTATAAAATACACAAAGGATTATATTCCACAATGCCTCTTGAAAAGCTCAATAAGTTCGAGCTTGGTTGTGCTATTTCTGGCCAACTTTCATATGTGAGTGCCGAAACAGTTTTGCAAAATTCTGGGATCATTATGCAAAATCTAACTCAAATAACCATTTTTGGAAAAAAGAAAAAGCAGTTTGAGATTAATGGCATCTCATATTTGTGTAGACATTTAAACAATAAATACCTGCTTAATAGAGAAGGTATCGAGGACGGTCAACAATTTTCTATGGCTATTCCAGAGAGAGCCATGGCAGACATGCTCTATATTAATTCACAATATTTTTTTGATAATGAGTTATCTATTAATAAAAATAAGTTAACAAGTATTACTAAAGAGGTGGGATACCAATGCTAATACCTCAACTGATAGATATCAAACATAAAAACCAAATGTTTCGCCTCTTGCGAGAGATACTCAGAAATACTTTTCTGGCCAATCATTTGTTCTTCAAGGGTGGGACTTATGCTGCTCTGAGGGGAGTTTTGGATAGGTTTTCAATCGATCTTGATTTTGACCTACCAAACGTTGAATACAAAAACAAGGTGCGGGCTGAGTGTTACAAAATCTTCCAAAAACTTAACTTGGAAATAAAAGATGAGAGTAAAAATTACTTGCAGTTTTTTCTAAAATATGAATCAAAACCAAATGAAAGAAACACACTTAAGCTAGAGATTAACGACGAGGTGAATAAGGCGAATACATACGAAAAAGTGCATTTACTTGAGATCAATATGTTTTGTAATGCTCAAACATTAGGCACCATGTTTGCCAATAAATTGATTGCTGCCAAAGCTAGATTTGAAAAAAATGGCAAAATCGCCGGCAGAGATTTCTATGATATTCACCACTTCTTGCTAGAAAACATGCCTATTAATGAACAAGTAATTCAAGAAAAAACTGGTTTAAGCTTAAATCAATACATGAAAATGTTAAGCTTATTTATCAAAGAAAACCTGACCCAAACTGCTTTAAATGAAGATCTTAATCCGTTAATGAAATCACCACAGCTCAGACATGTAGCCCAAAACCTAAAATTGGAACTGCTGGAGTTTTTGAAAGAATATTAATCCTCATGTAATAAACCCAGTTGATTTCCTGTAAAATAAGAAAGACTACTCCACTAATCGATAACGCACACCCTTGGTGATACCGCGTTTTTCAATCACACCTTTGGCAATTAAGTCCTTAATATCCCTCAAAACTGTATCAACCGAAATATTTGGTAGCACGTTTTGAGCATCATCACTGGTTACCTCATCTTGTTGTTGAAATAGCTCCAACAACACAATCTGCCGTTCAGAAAGAGCAATCTGCTTGCCCAACTGTTTTTTTAACTTTAAATCTTTAGAAAGTTTGCCAACCTGCCTCTGGATTTTATCAATTTCCAAAGCCACTCCATAACAAAAATACTCCAGCCAGAAGGTTAAATCAGCTTTGGGTGATTGTTGGACAGATAGCAAGGAGTTGTAGTAGACCTCTACATCGCTATCAAAGTACTGTTCAAGCGAGAAGAAACGTTTAAAGTTATAGCCCAAAGAGTAAAGTAGCAACGTAGCCATGCCCCTGGCAGTTCGGCCATTACCCTCGATAAATGGGTGAATATATGCCAACTGATAATGGATAATGCCAGCCCTAAAGATGGGATGGACCAATTTGGCTTTTTGGGAATTACCCCAAGTAAATAGGTCTTCAATTAAGTAAGGCACTTCAACCGAAACTGGGGGTCTAAAGACCACTCCACCTTTTGCAGCACTTTCTACAATCACCTGCTTATCCCGATATTGACCGGTCAGGCTATCATCAATCAAACCCTTAACCGTCAGTCGATGCAAAGTTTTGAGGGTACTTTCCGTAAAAACTTGAGCTGTTTTGATTTCCTGTTGAGCATCTATCCAAGCAATCACGTTTCGATAATTAATTACCTCCTGAATGTCTCGTTCCCTGGCCATAATGCCAGTTTGCTTCATGACTTCTCTGGTATCAACCACGTTTTGCAGACGAACCACTTGCTGAGCCTGCTCTTGACTAAGTTCATTACCTTCAATCTTGGTACCGAAATGAATGGCATTGGATAGAGCATCTTCTCTAAACTTGGCCTCGTAGGCTGGCACCAGAGGAGAAAGATCAATCACGGCTCTGGCCGCTTCAATACTAGCAATGTAGGTTAATAGATTGTTGGAGATAGTAAAATTGGGTTGATACATATCAGACTGGATTAATTAGACTTATAGCGAAATAACTAAATAAATACTTAATGCATCTTTTGACCATTTTCCCCTTTCTATCTTCCTCAGCCAGCTCTGGCTACTATCGTCATCTAAAAATGGTGAAAATGTATTAAAATCTATCATTAATTTCTTTATTTCTTATTTCACTATAAGTCTATTTTACCCCAATTACTGCAAGAAATGCAGGGAAAAGGGAATGGATCCTCCTCTCTACGAGAGGAGGATGACGGTCGTGGGCACTTGTCATCCTCGCGCCAGCAAGGGCAACCGTTCCCGTCATCCTCGCGCCAGCGGGGATCCAGAATCACGACTATGGTCACTGGATTCCCCCCCGCCTGGGCGGGGGAGAATGACGGTCAAGGGAGGGGAATGACGGTTGGGGTTTATCAGCCAGCCAGTAACGACCACAATGTTTTGGGGATCTGCTCTACCAAGTCACTGGCGTTAAAGTATGGGCCTTGTTTTTGCCAAAGGGCCTCACCGGCTCGTTTGTTAACCAAGCTGGCCACCACAGCCGAAGACAATGCTTCATTTTGACAGTAAAAACCGGCTACCAATCCCGCCAAAACATCTCCAGTCCCACCTTTAGTTAAACCTGGATTACCACCCATCACCTCAATTTGTTCTCTTAAACAGTAAACTACATCTGTCTGACCTTTACTCAAAATGGTGGCGCCAGTTTGGATCAGTCTCTCCAAGTTTGATCCGGCTCCACCATCAGCCAGCTTTGCCAACAACAAATCTAGTTCTTTTTGGTGGGGAGTGATAACGTGGCGGGAGTTTAACAGCTTGGGATCGATCATCTGCAAGGCACCGCCATCAATCACCCACTTTTGTCCACTAAAGCGATTAATTAAGTCGTTCACTATCTCGCTGGTCACCTCCGATCGCTCCATGCCAGGGCCAATTAACACCGCATCATCTTCCTGGATATATGATTCGACTGCCGACCACTCAACCACAATCCCATTCCAAAAGCCTTGTTTAAGTTTAAAGCGAAATAGATCATTGTTTTCATTAGCCGGACTGGTTAAGTGGACCATGTCCACAATCCTGCTGGCTACATCCGCCGACCAAAAAATACTGGAGTGAAAAAGTCGGGAACCACCAATTACCAGTAACTTGCCGTTCTGGCCTTTGTGGGAATCCCCGTCTGGCAGACGAATTTTTTTTAGTTTTTTTTGAATTTGCGAAGATAATTTCATATTGGCAAACATTATCTCACGTATCTGGCTAGTTTTTTATCAAAAGTAAACAGCTCAAAACCGCTTAATTTATGAGGCTCTATCACTTCTCTCTGCCAGACTGGATAAAGAAAAAGTCTGGTAATTGACCCTAAAGATTTATGAGGGCTTTCTGAAGCTTGCGGTCAAAGCTCAAGAGTTTTTCTGCTCTGCCCATCTTCATTTGAGCCAACAGGTAGGCGTCAATCAAAGACAGTGTCTGCTGGGCGAAGATGCTTAAAGTCAAGTTCATTAACTGATAATCGAGTACAAAGACTTTGTCGGCCACGATTGAGCTCAATAATCTGCTCACTCTAACTTTGGGTACTTGATACACACTTAGCAAAACATAGCCAATTTCCAGGAGAACGGCATCCGGCAAGACCAAGCTCTTGGGTAGGGCTTGGTTAAACCAAGTCTTGGCTTGACTGGCTTGAGTAGGATGATCCTCCAACAAGAAACGTAAAATAACGTTGGTGTTAACGAGAGCGATCTTCTTTTTGGGCATATTCTTGAATTTTGTAAACGCTTATACGCCGATCTATTTCTTTGTCGGTTAAAACCTTGCCTTTGACATAAGATTTTAGACAACCTGCCAATGAAAGAAAGCTTTGGTTTTTTTTGACACTGACCAATGGTTGGGCAGAGAGGTCAAAAGTAATACTTTCCCCCGCTTCAACTCCCAAGGCTTGGCGCACTATCTTGGGAATAATGATCTGGTTCTGACTACTCAAGGTGGCTGTGTACTGCATAACTACTTAACATTGTACCTCAACATTTAGATTTGTCAAATACTTTGGTTTTTGAAAAGTTAAATATTAGCACGGCTTGACAAACAATTCACTTAAAGAGTAATTTTGGTGAGCTTGGGAAAAGTTTTGCTGATTCTTTCCCCAATCCCCTGGCTGGCTGTGGTAATCATCGATTGGCGGCCCTCCAGCAAAGACAGAGTAAAGGTTCGGCTGGGACTGTCTAGTTCGGACAAAATGTCATCCAAAAGGAGCATGGGCGTTTCCTTGAGCTCCTGCTCGATGTACGCCAGTTGGCAAGTTTTGAGCCACAAGACCGCCAGCCTCTGCTGACCTCTTGAACCATAGATCGCCACATCTTTGAATTGGTCTGTCTGACCTCGATTTATGTTCACAACATCGGCCGCTACCACGAAGTCATCCTTGTGAGGGCCAATTAAAGCGTGGCCGGCGGCAATGGCACGAGGTTGATACTCGTTTAACCGTTCATCAGAAATTAAAGATGGTAAATAAGTCGCAGAAAATCGAACTGGAAACTTAGTTTGCTGGGTGGCGCCCAGCCACTTTCGTCGGTAGTTTTGCAGAATCTCCCCATGCTTGATTAAACTCATGTTCCAGTATTGAAGCGTAGTTTGAGGCTGTTCCCCATCTCGAACCGCTTGCAGAAGTTTATTCAAGCGAACTAAAGTTCTTTCATAGGTAGTCAGCGACCTGGCATATTCAGGAGAAAAACTAGTTGAAACTTGATCTAAAAATGCCCGTCTTCTTCTGGGAGAACCCTCAACCAATCTCAAGTCTTCCGGCCTAAACACCACTACTTGAAACTGACCCACCACATCTTTACCTCTTTTCTTGACCGAGTTAATTCGATAATGCTTATACGGAGTGCGTTGACCTTGAAGTAAACCTCTAGTTAACAAGATTTCGATTTTATCTTCCAAAGTAGCAACTTTAATTCTAGCCAGTTCCTGCTCAAAAGTAATCATTTCATCAGCTTTGCCAGCTCGAAAACTTTGACCAGTGCTGGCTAAAAACAAAGCCTCAATGATAGAAGTTTTACCACTACCGTTACCGCCCACAATCAATGTCACCGCCTGATCTAATTTAAGTTTTAAATTAATATGAGACCGGAAATTTTCTAGATCCAACTGCTTGAGCAACATCTTGAGTCGATTATATCAGGGCTAAGATGGAGTGAGATTACTGCAAACCAACTACTAAATCTTTACCCATGGCTTGAGCCATGTGCATGAGAGTTTCAAGAGTAGTATTGCGTCTGCCTGACTCAACCTTAACCACTGTGGCACGGGGTAAGTTGGCTTTTTCTGACAACTCTTTTTGAGTCAAACCAATTTCCTGACGGAGATTTCTTAAAGAAACAACTAATTGATAGTATTTTTTCTCGTTTTCAACTGCTTGCCAATCTTCTTTAGTAGAATCGCCAGTTATATTATCAATCGATACCACTTTTGGTCTGGTTTTATTAATTAAAGTTATTGGTTTTTTGTTCATACTTTCTCCTTATGCAAATTCACTTAATCTTTTCTGAGCTTTATTCCTTGATGCTTGATTCTGATTTCGTATATAGCTGGACGTATAGTAAGTTTCTTAGCAAAAGGTTCATATAACTGACCAGTTTCTGCCAAAATATCAGTATAAGCTTTGATTTTTGCACGAACAGCTTTTGGAAATTTACCAATTTCCTTTTCTGCTCTTGAATCGAGTGTGACTTGTTTCTTCACTCACCATAGTGTGACATATATGTTACTTTTGTCAAGAATTAGAATAGACTTGTAGTGAAATAAGATTCGTAAGTAGCCGTTGTGCTTATTTTGCTACAAGTCTAATTTACTTGTGTTCAATATTAAATAGACCAGATTTCAAAGCAATTCTGCCCGGAGCTCGCAGATTGAAAGCTTTATGAAACTCTAAACCCTTGATAGTGACTTCTCCCCGATCGGTCTGGAATTTAACTTCTGATGTCACGCCATTAGTACTATAAGTCACAGATACATTATTCACTTGATTGTAACCACCACTCAAACCATTAGCTCTATCTTTGAGCTCATTGATCGAATAAGGATTGCCTCCCCAGCAACCACCGCTAGGAGTGACTCGATCATCACTTTGACCATTTTTAATAATCACCACCCAAGCATTAATCACATCAGCCATTTCTTGACCAGTTAACCAAGGATGAGATCGACCACAACTATCACCTGACCGGCTTTTATACCAGCCTTTATAAAACCAAGGACTTTCGGCAATTTTTTCATAAGCCCCAGAGGTCCAACCCTCTCGACCATTTTGGGTGTCCCAAAAACCAGGCGTGCTATAACCATTGCCAGAGTATGATTCTTGATAACCACCAGATGTGCTGGCATACCAAGTCGAAAAAGGCTGACCATTGGCATAGACCACTTTGCCCCGAGTCTCGTTGACGGCTTTTTCCCAGTTACCCCCTTTGGGATTGGGTTTAAAAACCTGGCAACTTTCGGTGGCACAGATTGAACCACCTCGAGCTAAAGCATAACTGCGAGCCGCGATGGCTTGGGCCTTGAGAGCTTCCATGCCTCCTTCATCTCCCCAACTGCTAGGAACTTCGTAAATTCTTTTAGCGTACTCTTCCAGTGAGTAAGTGCCATAACCCTGAACATTAATTTGGGCATCTGGGTTGTGATCTTTAATCTCAATCCCGCCACCATAATAGGCTCGTAAAATTTCCTCATAACTTTGACCACTCTTGGCTCGACCCAAAGCTCCGTACTGACTCATGCCTTTAAAGTGAGGCGCTCCAAATGAAAAGGCGGCAAAAGCTGGACTAAATCCTGGATTGTAATCAGGCCGGCTAGCCGGGTCATCGGCCAAAGGCACATCACCGACCGTGGTTTGAAAAGTGCCAGATTTCTGAGATAGAATTTCTTGCTGTCTGGCGGAAAGCTCGGCAATCTGACTGGATAATTTCTGCTGATAATCCTTAGCTTTAGCAATCTCATCTTTAAAGAACTCAACCTGACTATCCAGTTGTTTTTCTAACTTGGCCAAGATAACCTGGCGATCTTCATAAGCCTGTTTATCTCGCTCCAAGCCCACAATATCCTCACCAATGGTCTGGACTAACTGCCGATCTTGAGCTTTGATGGAACTGCGATAAGCTAAATCTTTGGTCAACTGACCAGCCGTATCACTAGCCATGACAGATAAAAGTGGACTAGCCGATCGCCCTCGTTTGTACTGCTCTCCTACCCTGCGAGCAAATAGTTGATAGGAAACGGCTAAATCCAGCTCTCTCTGCTTAATGTTCTGGGCAGTTAAAATAGCCTGCTGTTTGGCTTGGGCAATACCGGCTCGGGCCGAGGCAATGCGGACCGTGAGACCGGCCACTTCTTTTTCCAAAGGTGTAGTGGCATCAGCCGATAGTTTGCGCAGTTTTTCCAGTTCGTTGATTTGTTGTTGCAGATCTGTGACTGGATCAATGGCCCGGGTTATAAACACTTGCCAATTCGGTCTCACCCCACTCAAGCCAGCCAACAAAGCCAGCAGGACCAGCCAAACACCCAGTTTTGTGGTTAGATTTATCTTGGGCATGGTAGTAACCTCAATTCCAAAATAGATCTTGAGGAAATTGTATTATATTAAGACAATTTTAACATTTTCTGAAGACGATAGTAGCCGGAGCTACTTAAGGATGAAATAAAGTGGTAAAATTGCTCACATAGAATGAAATTAACCAAGATCTATTTTGGAATTGAGGTTAAAATAATAGCCTAATATAGCTATATATTGATCTTGGGTTTGTTATAACTATAGCAACTTGATAAATAATTAGGCGAAAAATAGTATGAAGTTATTTTCACAAATATTAAGCGGATTACTTATATCAATGGTGGTTTTTACTGGAACTGGTCAATTTAATTTGGCAAAAGCTACAGGCAAGTGTGATGTAGAAGAATTTATTGGTGAAACAAGTTTACCAAATGAAGTTCTGCTTGGAACTGAGATATCGATGAATTTTAAAGTTACTTTAAAAAATAACGTCCTGGCGAATAACGCCCAATACACTGTTAAAATTGAAAAAGGTTCCGGTAATTTCGACCCGGTTGGTACTGCTGTAGCATCGGGTGGTTCAATAACGTTTACTGGAGAATATAAGTTTACAGATGAGAAAGAAAAGTTTTATTTAATCATTTCTGGACCGGGTTTGGAAAATTTTTTGTCTTTGACTAATGGATGCTCAATTCACGAGTTTCGCCAAGTAAGTGGGCTTAAAAATCTTAGTTACAAAAATATATATATCAAACAAACAAGAGATGGTAAAACCTGTTACGGAGGATTTGGAACTGCTAGCAACAGTTGCCTGGAAACTGGTAGTCCTTTTGAAGTAATTATTCAAGGTTTATTATATGGACGATCAATTTGGGCGAACCAAAAGGTCTGGGTCGGATTAGATACAGGGCTAGGTACGTCTTCGCTATTAACAACTGATAGCAGTGGTAATCTTGATCCAATATCATATCATTCAAATAAAGTTGGATCTCATACTTTATATGTTGAATACCCCAGTGGTGCATTTCAAACAGGATTAGGAACCAGCAACTTTTTTTATAAAAAACAATTTTATTTAAGCTCTAATTGTAATCCAGATCAGTGCGATCAAACAGAACCTACCTACACTGGTTCGGACAATATAGCTAGCGTGCCATATAAAATTTGTGACCAAATTGATCAAAACAAATTCAAAGAATTATATGATAATTGTATCACTTGTGTTGGTGATGACGAGGAAGGTCGAGAAGGTGTCTGGACCGCGATTGGTTGTATTAAAAAAGACCCCATCCAAATAGTTCAAAATCTAATTAGAATTGGTTTGGGTATGGGGGGAGGTGTGGCCCTACTGATGATTCTGGCCTCTGGATTTATTTTTTCCATTTCTCAAGGTGACCCCAAAAAAGTCGGCGATGCTAAAGAAATGGTCGTCGCGGCCGTGACAGGCTTGTTGTTTGTGATTTTTTCTGTCACCATTCTGGAGTTTATTGGTTACTCGGTCTTTCGCATACCAGGGTTTGGAGGGTAAAAAAATAACAAAATGAAAAAATTAATCAAGATATTCAAGCAGTTAACAATAGGTGGAATGTTCGCACTTGCGCTTTGTTTGGGATTTGTAACTCAAGTTAAGGCAGTAGATTGCGCCAAAATATACGACAGATGGAACACTCTATTTTTTTGTGATCTCAATAACAACCAAGCATCAGATCAAGGAGAAAAGCCCTATACCATCTGTGCTACAAATCAGATTGGTCAACCGTGTTGTGCCGGAACTAGTGATTTAGCAGTATCAGCTTGTGCGCAGATAATTTCTCCACCACTTTGCGGAGTCACCCGTTATTCAAGTGTCATAATAGGACACTACTGTGATACAAACCTAAATTCTAAACTCGATGTCTTTGACAACACAAGAAATGAGGGTATATTTACCGACTGTGTTGGATCACCCTCTCGTCGAGAGAGTCACCCATGTTGCATTGGTCCTGATGCCATAGCAAAATGTACTCAGGCTCTATCTCCCACTGCGATTCCCGCTACGATTCCTACTCCCATAACCTTGGCTTGCGGTAATACATTTCCACAAGCTCAAATAGCATCAACTACTTGTACTTGCCCCCATCCAATTAAAGCAATGGAAGAAAATGATTTATATTGTTGCGGATGGATTGATCCCAGTGATAAAACAAAGTGCCTAAAAACTAACCCTGGCGGAATTGAGCATCCTTTTGATGCGCCTTCTAGCGAAACTTTTGATTCTCTGAATCCCTTGTGGATTGGCGGAGGAGATTCAATCCAAGATGCAACTGGCGCCACGTCTCCATACGCCAGCGACCTTTCCACCCCAGGGGGCATCATTTCTCGCTTACTTGACTTTATCTTCCCCATCGCCGGCTTAATCTTATTTGTCATGCTGGTTTGGGGTGGCTTTGAAATGTTGATTGGAGCTCCCACCAAGAAATCAATTGAAGCTGGCAAAAATCGCATCACTGCCGCCATCATTGGCTTCCTATTGCTGTTTGCCTCATACTGGTTAATGCAAATTGTGGAAGTAGTATTTGGTATAGTGGTTTTATAATAGACTTACTGCGAAAATAGACTTATGTTTAACCTCATTTCTCAAGCGCAAGCCCAAGTTGCCAGTCAAGGTGGTTGTAATCCTGGCGAAGGTGGTCTTAATCTAGGAGACTGTCTCCAGTTGAGTGATAGCACTCACGTCAGTAGCAAATACAGTTCTTTAAGCTTTCTGGTAAATTTAGTGGTGCGTAATGTTTTTGTCATTGCTGGTATTGGATTGTTTATCATGTTTTTTGTAGCCGGTTTCCAGTTTATTGCTAAAGGCAAACAAGGCATTGAAGATGCCAAGCAAACAGCCACGGCGGCTGTCTTGGGTTTTGTGATTATGTTTTGCGCCTACTGGATAGTGCAGCTTGTGAAATATATCACTGACACCAATATTTTGCTTTAAAAAAATTATGCTAACTCCATCCACCCTCCTCGCTCAAGCTCCTCAACTGGAAGACGTGGTGGGCATGATTGACACTCCACCCGGCATCGACAAGCAAATTACTGCCGCCGGTATAGGACCCGGAGATAACGCATTGTTATTTTTTATTTCTAATCTCTTACGAATTGCCACTATTCTGGTCGGAGTCTGGGTATTGTTTAATGTCCTGCTGGCGGGCTACGATTTTATTTCTTCACAAGGTAAATCAGACGCATATCAAAAAGTGCGTGATAAATTGACAATGAGTGTGATTGGCTTACTGTTGATCACAGTGGCTTACACCATTGGTGGCTTGATCGGATTAATTTTGTTTGGGGATGCCGGCTATCTACTTAATCCGCAGTTTTAGATAAATAGACTTATAGCGAAATAAGAAACGAAATCAGAAAGCTCGAGCAAGCAATGAAACAACATCGTCATAAATTTAACTTTCATTATCATCTTTGCAAGTTCATCATGGGCGTGGGAGTTGGAAGCTTATTTCTGATTGTTGGTTTAACTGGATTGGGAACGTTCAATATCTCTTTTGTTTCTGATGTACGGGCAGTGGCCTGTACTCCGCCTCAATGCGGGACAGATGGTTGTTATGATAAGTGCGGAGGTGGCTGTACTTATCAGGGTCAATGCATTAGTAATCGCTTGTGTCAAGTTTCCACCGTTGGGAAAGAAAGGTGGTTGGTGCTTTCAGTAGCAGGATGTGGTTCAACCGTGGTGGGCAAAATCAAGATGCCCGATGGGGTAGCGGACTATAACGCTCAAGCCGCCCTAGGCGGAGGTAGAATCGGCGTTATCCTGTTTGCCTCTCGCCTGCTTAACATCTTAACCATTATTGCCGGCCTGTGGGTGATGGCCAACTTTATGATAGGTGGTTTTGAGTTTGTGGTGGGTGCTGGCAACGCCGAAACCATGGGCAAAGTTAAAGAAAAAATTATGTTTAGCTTAGTGGGCATTATTTTGATCGTGGCCGCCTACAGCGTGGCCGGCGTCATTGGCCTCATCTTCTTTGGCGATGCCGGCTTTATCTTGAAACCCGACATCAGTCAATATGGAGCCTTGGCGCCTTAAAAAATAGGTATCAATGTGAGGTATATTAAACTTAAATCAACGCTTCCCTTATTTTGCCACAGGTCTAATGCAAATTTGAACGGCGCAAGTTCTATAAAACTTAGGTATAATTAAATAGAGTGGTGATAAAATAGACTTGTCGCGAAATAAGAAACGAGTTAATTATGCCTCAGACAACCCTCCAGCTAGCTCAATTTGGCGATCAAGGTCTCATGCCACCAGTGGTTAACGATTACACCAGGGGTGTAGCTGAAGGTGAAACAGCTTTTTCCAGTTTGGAGTTAATTATTTCCAACGTGATTGGCCTGCTCACCACCATTGGTGCCATCATGTTCATCCTCTACTTTATCTTGGGAGCCATTAGTTGGATCGGCTCTGGTGGCGATAAGGGCAAGCTAGAGTCTGCCCGCAATCAGATGATGCATGGAGCGCTGGGCTTGATCATTATTGTGAGCGCTTATGCCATCATTGGCTTGATTGGCCGAGTGGTAGGATTGGATATCTTGAGTCTGGCCGATCAGCTAAAAAAGTTAACACCTAACTGAATTGGATCTTATAAATAAACAAGGCAAATATAGATTGGTGGCAAAATAAAAAAATAGCCGATTAGATCTGTCGAAAAATAAGAAACGAGTTCATGATGAATAAATTTAAGAGCGCTTTAGTTAATTTTGATCACAATAGCCAAAGATTTTCTTTTTCAATTAGTCAAGTTAGTACGAAGGTGCCATTTCTTAAATTGTTACTCACGATCGTGGTTGGATCTGCTTTTTTACTCAACACTGCCTTTTCCAATCCTGTTCGGGCCGATATTATCAATCCGGCCGTTGGCACCTTGGGTGGCTGTCAGCCTGGTGACGGTGAGTGTGTGGAAAATCCAGTGGCCATTGACCAAGTTAAGTCCGGCGCCACTTTTCTGTTGCAGTTTGTTAAACTCTGGCGCAACACCATCAACCTGGGCGCCATCATGGTCCTGCTTTACTTTATTTGGGGAGCGGTGGAGTGGATTAGCTCTGGAGGTGACAAAAATAAGCTGGAGAGTGCTCGCAACAAGATGTTGCATGCAGTCTTGGGGCTGATTATCCTGGTGAGCTCGTTTGTGATCATTGGTTTTATTAGCGGTGGTCTGTTTGCCAAAAATTTTGATATATTAAATCTGCAGTTTTTTACCCCGGGAGAGGGCTCATAGAATTTGGCAGTGAAAAACAAAATATCAGACATAAAATCAAATCAGATAAACTGATAGCTAGTTATAAAGAGACCTGTAGCGAAATTAAGAAACGAGTTAATTATGCCTCAAACTTTACTGCTCGCCTCTACTCAACTGGCCGAGGCCCTGCCTTTTAACATTGGAGAAAAGGCCCAGGACATTATTCCCATGATCGGGGCCAGCAACTCCGGCGATGACTCGTACCGTTCCAACTTTTCATATCTTGTCACCAGTCTGATGAGCTTCATCATGGCCATCGCCGCTCTGGCCGTCCTGTTGTTTTTGCTGTTTGGAGCCATCGAATGGATTAGTTCCGGCGGCGATAAAAACAAACTGGAGTCCGCCCGCAACAAGATGATGCACGCGGCTTTAGGAATTATTATTCTCTCGGCTACCACCGCTATCTTTATGGTCATCCAACAGTTTGTGGGCATTAGAGTGATTAATTTTGTTGGAGGAAGCGCGCCAAATTACTCTTATGCTTGCATGGATGTACATGCTTGTGGAATCATAAATGGTAATGTGGTAGTTGATAATAACGGCACTTGTCGGGGCGGATGTGCTCATTCTAATATCTGTTGTCAATCTAATTAGTAGTCATTAAAAAATCCGAGCTTGACTATTGAGAAATCTACCCTATATAATGAAATTATCTAATCGCTACTTAAAAAAGTCTGGTACTAACATAAAAAAGGATATATATATATGAAACAGACACTGCAAAAATACGGGTTGACGGCCGTTGTCACCCTAGCCGGCTTGGCTTCAAGCGCGGGAGCCGTCTTTGCCCAAGCTGGTGGCAATACGGGTATTAATATCGGTACCACTACACTAGCTAAAGGCTTTGCCGGTGATTTGGGCTCAATCATTACTGGGGCGCTGGGCTTCATCATGGCCATTGCCGCTCTGTTGGTTTTTCTCTACCTGATTTTGGGAGGCATCCAGTGGATTACCTCCGGTGGAGACAAAGGCAAGACGGAAGAGGCTCGCAACAAGATCACGTCAGCGGTGATTGGTTTAATTGTGCTGGCCGCGGCCTACGCTGTCCTGCAAATTATGTTGGGATTCCTTGGCTTAACTTCTATCACTGATGCTTTCAAGAATATTAAAGTGATTGATAGTACAAGAGATGGACCTGTCTAATTGGGGTTTTTTGGTGAAGTTTAAACCCCCTGCCTTTTGGTAGGGGGTTTTTGATTTTAACACGAGGTTTTGCACTGCTTGATTATTCCTGACTTCGCCAATTACGTTACCCAACAGCCTGAAAACATTTAGCGAAAGTTAATACCTGACTTTCGTACTTAACCCAGATCAGGCTTATCACTGGTTCTCTTATTTTGGGACAGGTCTACCAAACCAACTCACTGCGAGTTCGTGTTTCCCATCAGAATAAGGTATAATCAACCATTATGACAATTAAAAAAAATCTGGCTGTCTTTTCCCTAATCTTTGGGTTGGCGTTGGGTCTTTTTTTTGGAGCCTCGCCCGCTCTAGCCAGTGGTTTAAAAACTAGCACTGACTCAACCTCAGGTCAAGTTGAAACCACCACTCAAGACGAGGCCACTTTTCTCACTACCAACATTGCCAATCAGGGAGTAGCTGAAACTCTCTTCACTTTGCCAGTGGGTTTTGCCAGAAACCTAGGCATCTGGATCACTGGTGTGGCAAGTTTATTGATTGCCATCATTGTGTTACTGGTTTTCTTCCAGCTGATCATGGGCGGCTTCTCCTGGATAACTTCAGGCGGAGATAAGGGCAAAACTGATGAAGCCAGAAACAGATTGGTGGCGGCCATTATTGGTCTATTAATCATCGCCGCTTCATATGCAGTGTTAGTTGTGCTACTTAGATTCATAGGTTTTGAATCAGTCAGCGATGCTTTTAATAACATTCGACCCATCAGCTCTAATCCTAGTGTCCTCAGATAATCAAAGCTATGTTTAGCCTCAAACTGTTCAAGCTAACTTGCAAAACTCTTAGCACTTCCGCTATAGCCTTATTGTTGAGCGCCTCGCCCATCTATGCTCAACAAAGAGCTTGGACAGGAGTCTGCGTCGGAAGCGCTGATAGCGATGTGGCCACGATTCAGGGCCTGGAGTGTTTGATTGCCAATGTCTTTACAGTCATCATCACTCTAATTGGCGTAGCGGCCTTTGTCATGTTTGTAGTTGGATCTCTAACCTGGTTAACTGCTGGTGGCAATTCCAACAACATGGAAAAGGCCAAAAAATCTTTTACTTACGCCGTGGTGGGCATCGTGGTGGCTTTAAGCGCTTTTATTATCATCAATTTGATTGCCTCTTTTACCGGCGTCAACATTATTCGCAACTTCTCCATTCCCACTTCTTAATTTGGGTTTTTAGGTATATCTAATCAAGCTTGAAAATTTGATCCGGTTGGTTGCTGACGGTCTTGCTTATTCTACGAAGCTCATATAAGTTACACTATTAAAACATGGTGATTGGGTTGATTAAACCAGATTTGCTATATAATGGCAAATGTGAAACGCAGTTTAATCGTCTTGATTATTTTGTTTTTTCTTGGCCAGGCAGTCAAGCCTGTTCGGGCCTATGGAATCGCTGAACTCAAGGCTGATCTTGATTTTTTGGGCACAGTCTCCATTGGCAAACTGCTCTTCGTTCCCTTTGGCTCAAACCCTGACCCTAATTTCGTCAAACACCGACTTGATGACCAACAAATTGATTATTTGTGTGATGGTGATTGCACCAGCAAGAACATTGGGGCGAATTTTGGTACCTTCTACAAAAATGGGAAATATGAAAAAGCTCGAAACCACAAAATGAACTGGACACTGGAAATTGCCCAAGCAGGCAGCGCTCAAGCCATTGCTGACGTCATTAACAGTGAGGGCATTAATAACGTTGTCATACGTATCGGCGTAAGTGGCAGTAGTTTTGGTTTTGACGATCCCAATACTTATGCCGCCTTTTTGGCAGACATTGCCAGCAAAGTGGGAGGGAAAACTTTTTATGCCATTGCTGGACCTAACGAACCCGATATCGAAACCTGGGCCACTCCTGGATGCTCTCCAGCCAATGGTAGCGACAGCCCCAATGCCAGAGCAGCTTTTTATGAATGCGCTGGCCCTCAATTGGCCGATTACATGAACGCCGTTATTGCTTACAAACCCAATGGCGTCAAGTTGCTCTCCCCCGCTTTTAATCTGACAAGCTTCATGTTTAACGATGATACTGGCCAACCGGACGGTCTTCCCCTGGCGATGTTGCGCCACGGAGCCAATTTCACCGGACTCGATGCCATTGCTGGGAATATTTATCCCAACGGCGACAGCATGCAGAATATTTGGAACAGCCACGTAGCCCCCATAATTTCCAAGCTTGGGAAGCCCGTAGTCATTACAGAGACTGGTCCTTGGGGAGTTATTAATCAACCCTTCGAGGGTTACGATACCTCACAGTATGATTCATACAATGTTGACGACGATGAGTTTTACATCCAACCTATCAAGGGTATTATCCCAAGTTCTACCGATCCCACGACGCGAGAGCTGTGGGGAGTAGGTGGCAGCAGACAAACTAGCGTAATCAGAGACGATTTGATTAAACAAGGTTATGAAGCACACTGTGCTACACCAGGTTTCAAAATTGTTTTTGAAAAAATTGGCCAACAATGGATGGATACATTTCTGAAATTACCCAACACCCCAATTGGGGTTGCTTATGGAGCTTCTATTTTATACCCGAGCAATGCCGATTGGCTGGTGGAAGGAACTCCTTTTCGCTCTACTTTAACCGTTGATTATCAAGAACTTTTAACTCCTTTATTTAGAGATGTCTCAGATAAAAAATTTCTCATGACGTCACTGGAAGAATTTTTTGGGTACAAAGATCAAGCCGAAAATCCCAGTGATGCAGAAATTAACTCAAGTGCGATTAACTCTCTACTTACCAACCAACAGCGTTGCATTTTATCGGTGAATATGCTGCTTAAAGAAAAAGAAATGTGCCAAAAATTGGTTAATCCTAACAGTTGCGCTCTTTACCCCAGGCCTGTTACTAATACCGACTGGACGGTAAAACAAACACTGGATAATTACCAAACATTTGTTAATCAGCATCAAAGCGATTTGATTCAAGAGAAGCTGAGCGGACAGGCAGATGATCCAGACACCATTCGGTATGTATGTCGGGAACTGGTGGCCAGTAATCAGCCCTATGTCGACGAGGAATTAAAATCAGCCCTTTTACAAGTACCTCTCACCTTAGACCGAAGTTACAGACTGGCTTTTTTGGTCACAACTATTGAAATGAAATATACCAAAGGTACTAAAAGTATTTTTAATTTATATGAGCATCCTAACGCCGGATTCTTCTCTGGGGGTCCAAGCAAACCCAAGCATGGCATTTTGGTAACCGCTTTTAAAGTTCCAGATATTACTACTAATCAAGGAAGTGGTGGAAATGGCAATACAGCTTGGCTTGACGCGGCCAGCCTAACTAGAAATTCTCTTTTAACCAAAGAACAAATTGAAAAAGTTAATGAAAATGACGCTGATCGAACGGAAGAAATGCTGCAAGAAGCTAAAAAATATGATGTAGATAGTCAAACCTCAAGCGACGAGATCTTTTGTATTGTTGGTCAAGCCGCCGGCGGCGTTGGTGCCCCCGAATGCCACGACCCACTTAGTAAGGCTTTAACAGATATCGTTAATACTCAGGCCAATATTAGCAAGAGTGGAAGTTCGGACTACAACCTGTTTGAAACCGAGTGTCCTGAGTTAGATAGAGAGTCTAACGACACCATTAGTGACCTAGGATCTTTTGGGGACACTAGTTTAGATAGCAAACTTTATACCACCGAATTTGGTGCTGATTTGCTTAATCAGTTATTTATTGACTCAACGCATCTGCTCAACAAAGATGAGAGCAAACCAAATACGCAATTTGCGGAAACTTGGAGAGAAGGCGATCCAGAATATGAAGATCATAATCCTTGGGGAGGATTAAATGACTGGGGATTAAAGAATATCTTTTATGTCGTTCCCAAAATGAAAGAAGCCGGCTGGCCATATAGTGACTGTTGTGATCCAGTAGAGGTTAAGCATTTTCTTGTTTATCCAGAGGGATACACCTTAAAAACTATTGAGGAAACTTTGGCCGGAAGCTTCTTTAGTCAAGACCAGCTTGCCAGCCTACAAACTAAGTCTGAAGAATATGATCGTTTTGATAGTCACGGCTCCCAAGTAACATTTGAAGGAGCAACTTTTAATAAGAACTTTGATGATTATTCAAATGAACCACCCAATACGCCGGTTGAGGGTCAACCGGAGTGCGCACATGAAAGAACAATTGGCTATGATAAACTTGGCAATCCAATTACGGAAACTTACTATGCCCTGCCTTGTAGAAGGAGTTTTGGTTTCCAGATTGTGCAATGGGGCAAAAACTTGCAACCAGGGTTTTTGGGTGCTAAATTAGGTTTTTGGGTTAGGACCATTCAACAGCAACTTAGCAGTAGCACTAGCTCTGCCTGGAAATATTTGGATAGCTGCGAAACAACCGAGCAATTTTTGCTTGGCAAGTGTGGAAATGCCGCGCCAGAAGTTGAACAACAAGACAGTGATAGCTGCACTGATTTAAGCTGCGCGGTTCCGGCTGAGCCAGAGCCTGAAGTCACACCATCCGCTTCTCAATCTGGAAGTTGTCTCGAAATTTGGGTTGATAATGGGATTGTTTTTGCCAAAAATAAATGTGCTTGCTCATTTGGTGACTGGCAACTTCAAGACGCTGGGGGCGGACTTTGGTGCGGTCCACTGGGAGCTAATAATACCCTTTTTCCTTTTGAAACGAAGGGTGGTTTCTGCAGCAACACAGCGCCACCCAATCCGGTTTGCGGTTTAATTTTTGCACCCGGTGCTGACCCAGGCAATTGTTTAACGGCCAACGAAAGAGTTTGTGTTAGCTGGTAATACTCATTGCCCACTAAGATTTTTCAATTGACCAAAGAGTAAATAAACTCAAGTATCTCTGTTTATCTAACACCAGTATTTTTATCTTGCCGACAAAATGAATCTATTAATTACGTGACTAACGAAATTTTTTACCCCCGCCAACTGGACCAGTCTGATTGATCTTCTTGGTTGATTGAGGAGTTTTAGTTGAATTAAGTTCTAAGTTACCACCTAGCTTTAATTGAGGCCTAATGGCTTCGGTCTTTTTAGTCATCTTGGCTGAGGTGTCTGAAGTAGTTTTGGGTGCGCTACCCGACCAAGTTTGAGGTTTAATCACTCTTCTGGCTCCTCTCTTGAGCAAGTCAGAAACAATAGCAAAAGTCTCGGCATTGGTAGTTCGTGATTGAAAACAATTAGACGCTTGTTCAATTCCGGCCAACAAAGGAGGCAACCACATTACCATTGATACTTACTTAGTCTATCCAGTGGGGACCGAACTGGACAGCGTTGAGGCGGCCTTGTCTGGAGCCTTTTTCACCCAGGATGAGCTCAAGTCTCTCAATCGAGATGATCCTTATCAGCGCCAGGGTTTTGCCATGGATGATACTCTCCAGAGCTTCACCGGCGGTGGCGGCTCTCACTCTTTTGATGACACTACCAAACCTCCTCAAATATCTTTTGATGAGGCCAATGACCCCCAGCATTTACGCCCCATTCTAACTTACGAAGAAAAATCATTTGCCGGCTCCATCGCCAGCGTGATCGAAAAACCGGCTCGAATTTTAGGCGGCCACTTAGGTTACTGGATGAGAATTATTCAGCTTAACCTGCATCAGCTAGTGTCAGTCCCTCGCCAATACCTGGCCACTTGCCACACCACCGAAGAGTTTTTATTGGGCCGGTGTGGGGGAGAAGATGTGGCGCCCAAGTACATTAAAGACACCACACCCGTACTGGCCGAGATGGGCGAGTACTGCGGTAGCGCCAATGATTGGATTACCAACTACAGTAGCAACTATATTATCAAGAGAGGCAACACTCCCTTGGACGATGCCACCCAGGATGGTTACTTTGTGGATAGCCGCAGTCCCCTTAAGCTTGACGCCAGATCGTTCGTGGTTGATGGGGCCACTTTGGTGACTACCAACACCATTGTGGCTATGAATCCGGGCCAAGCCTCGGCCAATCGGTGCGGTGGCAGTGGATCGCAAGTTTTCCTTACATATCTGCCAGACGGGGCTTATAGTTCAACCCAACTCAATGACCGGGGCTTTTGGGAAACCAACGCCTCTGTCTTGGAGTATGTGGCGCCGGAAATCAAAGATACGGCCGTCAACCTGGCATTTTCCCTCAATGTCAAACCCGGTTACTACAAGTTTTTCCTCAATAATGCCGGTTGCTTCATGGGCACTATTGTGCAAGTCAAAGCTGATGGCACTTCATTTGACGACAGTGACAAGACCCATTACTTCCGATTAAACAGCAACCAAAGTTTGGGTCAAGCGCGTATCTGCAGTCAAATTGTGATGAACTCGAATATGCCAGGGGCGGAAGGATTAGCTGATAATGTCAGAGGCTGTCCGATTAATCCGCCTTATCAGTTAGATTTAAACTTGGCTTGTGGGGGATTGCATGGCGATAATCAGACTGTGCCAAAGGTGCCGGTAGATTGGGATGAAAAACTAGCTCTGCCCGGCCTGGCTACCTATCAGCAACTCTTTAACCGACCTTTTGTCCTGCCAACCGAAGAATACAGATGTCAAGACCTTTTTCCCAATGTGATTGCCGAAGTTGACTGCAATCAATCTTTTACCAGAAACCCGATTGGGTGCAACGTCATCAGACGACAATGCCCAGTCAACGATCCAAATAAACCTCTCGACCCGGACGAGCCCAAATGTACCCAGTCCGACACCAATTTTTGCGCCGTCGAGTATTTACAGGAAAAGATCGAGGCCTATGCCGCTTCAAATAATCAGACTTTGTCTCCGGAGGAAGCTAACAAGAGGGCTAAAAACGCCTCGATGATTTGCCAAAAAGAAAGTCGGGGCAATTCAGGATTGCTCAACGATGGCTGTGTCCGGCGCGCCAGTCTGGACTACAGCGTGGGTCTGTTCCAAATTAACATGCTGGCGCATGACTGTAGTGACACTTTCCTCGATTACGGCACGGCCACCGACCCTTTCTGCACCCTCGATTCCAGTCCAGACGCCACTCAAAGGCGAGCGGCTTGTGTGACTCAACTGCAAGACCCAGACTACAACGCGCAAAAGATGCTGGAGCTCTCCGGTGGCGGCGTCAACTGGAACCCCTGGCTTAACGCTAAACGGCAGTGCGGAATTAATTAGTCGGTAAACTTGATATATTTATGAAACTTAATAAATTGGCAATTTGCTCAGGCGTTCACTCCATCAATAAACTCAAAAAGGCGCGCTTTGTTGAGACGTTCGCTCCAGATACGTTTTGGCTCAAAGACTGTGAGCTCACTCAATTCGTTCAACTCCAAACTAATAGCTGAACTTAGTTTTGATATGTTGAACTCATATGCTCTACAAATCGCGCTTTTTTCGTTTATCTATAGTACTCGCAAAACAAGTTTAGTGAATCGGTAACGACTTGGTAGAGCGTGGAAGAGGCGTTTAGCGAAACTTCCGACCACCCATGAGGCTGGTGGGACTCTTGTCTTTGCTCGGTTTTTTGACCTTAGCTTGACCGAGTTCCAAGTCGCCACTCAACTCTGATTTAATTGGGGTTAATTTGCCCATCACCAAAGGCGCGGTTTTATTAGGCACGGTTTCACCGATTGGCTGGCTCAAACTGCCACTCAAATTGCCGTTTGAGGTGCCAAGTCGGGCTTGAGGTTTCACCACCCGGCGAGCCCCTTTCTTGAGCAGGTCGGCCACCACGGCAAAAGTCTCGGCATTAGTGGTGCGTGATTGAAAACAGTTGGTGGCTTGTTCAATGCCAGCCAGCAAATTGGTGGCAACATCAGAAGAAGTGTCCAAACCCAAATGAGACAGCAACTCGTAAACAGCTTCGGCCGTACTGGAAAAAGTGCTGGTATCAATCTTGACCGTGCCAAAATCAGTTTCAAAAACATGGAAAGACACCAAGGGCGTGTTGCGATACAGCTCTTCGTAACCAAAATAAAGTTGGTTTAACTTATCCAGCTCGCTCACCCCAAATAAAATTAGCAGATCTGCTTCTGCTCCTGTCAAAGAGTACTCAACTGTTTTGGGATCAAGCGGCTCGACGCCAACCTTGGGTTTGACAGTCAAATAAAACTTGCCCGCCTCTTCACCAATGTGGTAACTAATTTTGTCGACTTTTTCTTCTGAATATTCAAAACTGATAGTCAAGCTCTGATGTCCCAGCTCCTGACTCATCATGTCCAAACCAGTTAACTGGGGTGTATCAAGTCTTGGTTTGGGTGAAGCTAAGCGAATTTGTTTGTGGTGATTGGAGTCGGCCACTGGTTTTTCCTGGGCATCACTCCCAGACTCCAAACCGGGATTGGCGGTTAGTTGATCGTTTTCCCTGCGAGTAGCACTCAAGACTTGAGCCAAAGCTAAACCAGCGGCTGACTGATCAAAACTAGCCTCAACTCCTATGACAATAATGATGTTTTGGGCCGATACGATCAAATTTTTTAGGTGGTTTAATTGGCTGTCATCTATCATCATCAATAACCATCATACTATAATTTCCAGTAACAAAAATAGGCAAATAAGCTCGATAAATGGTAACAAATATCATTAAAGATTCTAGTGCGAAGTTGCACCAAGCCTGCTACAATACCAAATTAGATGAAACGATTATTAACCATTTCGTTAATTTTTTTGGTTGGTTTTGTTGTCACCATGCAACTGGCTAATTGGTCACCGGTTTTGGCTCAAACAGCTCCCTCGCCTCCCTTACCTCCTGGCGCCTTGCCCGATGATACGGCCGATGTTTATGGCTTTAAGTTCACCGAAGAAGAACAGGCCTCTTATTTTGACGCCGTCCAAAATTGTGACACACCATCACTCGAGTGTTTGGTGCATCATGTGACTCGCTTTTCTGCCATGGAGTGGATTTACAATATTTTGGGCACTGAACATCGAACATCTTTGGGAGCTGATGCTGGCTCTACTGGCACTCCCCAAGTCGCCCAAGCAGGCGGAGGCATTATTGGGGGCTTAGGATATTTAATGGGTGTCATGTACGCCAATCCCGTGGCCAGTTCCACAACTTATGTGGCTGATGTGTTAAATTCAGCTCATATTGCCACCCCCGCTTACGCTCAAGGCTTAGGTTTTGCTTCTTTAGACCCCATTTTGCCTCTCTGGAAAAACTTTAGGAATCTAGCTTATTTATTCTTTGTGGTGATTTTTATTGTCATCGGCTTCATGATTATGTTTAGATCAAAAATTGGCGGTCAAACTGCAGTTACAGCTCAACAGGCTATTCCTCAAGTGGTTATCTCACTGTTGTTTGTAACCTTTAGCTATGCAGTGGCTGGTTTACTGATTGATGCTATGTATATTGTGATGATTTTGCTACTTGGTATTTTTGGTGAAACGTTTGGAGAAGGCAATTCCAACATCTTAAGTTATAACATCCTAAACTTGTTTGGTGTGCTCTGGAAAGCTGGACCAGCCAATATAGGTCGAAACATGGACATTGCCGGTACATTCCTTGAGGGATTTGCTGGTGATACCGGAGCTGTGGGTACGGTTTTGGGCTTCCTAACTGGTTTAATGTTAACTTTGCTTTTGGCAGTAGCGGTTTTAATTGGCTCAGTCCGACTCTTTTTTGAACTGCTCAAGTCCTATGCATCAATCGTTCTAAGTGTGGTGACTTCACCCATTATTCTGATGACGGGAGCTATTCCAGGCAAAAATGTGTTTGTGCCTTGGGTTAAAGACTTAATTGGCAACTTACTACCCTTCCCTACAGTCTTGCTGGTGGTAATTATGTTTTATCAATTCACCGCTATGGGCTCTAGAACCCAGGGTGGTTTTAACCCACCATTTTTACTCAACAATTCGGACACCGGAGCCTTAAGTGCCTTGATGGGTTTAGCCATCATTCTGTCTCTGCCGGATATTGTGAAAAAAATCAAAGAGCCATTAGTCAATAAGGATGGATTGGGTCTATGGTTAGCCAGTACTGCTGGTAAAAATCTTGGTCGTAGCGCTGATTATGGCTTACCTTTTGCCACATCTATTGGGGGCACAGTTGGAAGTGGCGCACTTGGTGCCGGAGCCCACTTACTTAATCGACAGGAACCGAAAACTTGGAGAAGCATCAAGGATGCTGCTCTCAGAGGATCTGCTGTCAAGGACAGAGAGGGTAATATTTTAAGTTACAGAGGTGGCGCATTAAGCCAAGGAGATGATAGAAGTAAGGGTGGACTATCTCGTGGCTGGCAAACTGGGCAAAATATGCGAAAAACTATTGATGATATTCGAGATGGCAGACTCTTTCAACCTGATAATACAAGAAGGCTATTGGAGAGAATTGCTGGAGGTAAAGAGAAAGATGAAACACCTTCACCAGGTTCCGGCAATCCACCAGCCTCATCTTAGTGGCTGTCCTTGCCTCCCTGTTCATCAATTCGTACCATTGATTTCACCCTGCTAACTCCAGGGTCAGGAATTGCCACTAAACCGTCTACAATCTTTCTGTATTTTTTATATTCTTCTTGCGTTTGCCCAGCTGGTAACAAATGAGATATGACTGGAGCCGGAATGCTCATTTTCTTTTCCTTATAAATACAATCTGCATATATTTTTCTATTACCTCTTCTTAAATATTTAGGATCTTTGAAACAATCGCCCATTCTCGTTCCATTTGTACCATTGGAAATAGCTCTGATAGCTCCATCAATTTGGTCTGTAAACGATTCTAAGCCTCCTCCCGACTTATATGTACCTCTTAGTCTCTCAACTATCTCCTTATGAATGTAGGTCTTTCTTTGTTCACTTACGGCCAAGCGAGCGATAACTCTAAGTAAAAACCAAGTCAAAAGAGGTTGGAGTGCTTTCTGATGATTTCCTGGAAACAACTTCATTCTATCGGGTCCACCTTTAACAAAGGTATCAAGCAATCCCATTTCTTTGCCATCATCGCCTTTGGCATAGCTTTCAAACAACATTTCTTCTGTAATTTTTTGAGGCAAATCACCCAAAACTAACAACAACATGTCTTTCCATGCCGAAAGAGCTAACTGATAATTGTCAGTTGTCCAAACTGACTTAATTTCATCACCATCACCAGGATCGGTTTCAGGACCTCTGTATTTTCCCCTTGTGGTCACAGTTCCCAATTCTTGATACTCTCCTGCTCGGTTAAATCCCCAAACCTCATTGCCAAAAACCAGCATTTCTCCTTTTTGTAAAGTTAAAAAGCCGAACGTATCTGGGAAAGTTGGTTCCAAAATTGATGAAGGGGGAATACCATTTGCCTCACCACTAAACGAATCGGTAGGATAATAACACTCTTGCTGAAGTTTGAGTTTATCTCGAATTTTTTCCAGTTGTTTATGATATTCTGGTTGCCCATTTCTACCATAATTTCTTGGAACTTCTGATTGAACAACTAGCCACCATGCAGACCAATCACTTAAAATATTATACCTCTGTATTCTGTGAACCGTAGCAGCATCAGGACGTGAAAGCCAAATCCAATCATCTTCTTTGACTGTCGTGCCGTGGATGCGAGTTGTCGTTTGGGTTTGTCGTTCAGCCAATGACACCGAAAGCAAATCAAAGAGTAAGAAAAGGTTGAGGGTTAATTTTAGTATCCGATCAATTTTCTTGCCTCTTTCATCTTCATTGAGATCTTGATACAAATTTAACATCATTGTATTTCTATAGTGATCACTAATATAATTATCTATTAATGAGCGACCCTCGCCAGAACCACAAAGATATTCATAATTTTTTCTGTCGTATTTTGAAAATTCCCTATTTTTTTTGTCTGCAACTTTTTCTATGATTTCTTGTAAAATTTTTCTAACGTATTCACCATAGATCGGATGAAAAGTTGTGACCTGAAGCAATTGCTCTCTTTCAAGTTTTCGATGACTCCTGCCTTCTTTTCCGGTCAGTTCTGGAAAAAGCTTGCTGTGAACACAGCTTGGAACTTGACCCTCTTCTTCGTTGATTTCTTTCGCCCAATGAACCTGAGCGTATACCCACCATTCCAATTTGTACTGCCTCACCTCAGAAGTGTCTCTTGAATTGACACCAAATCTGTTATGAAACTCTGTCCAAAGATCTCTACGATACTGAGATCCGCCTGGATCAACGTAAACAGTACTAGTAGCTGCGGGATCTACTCCCTGCCTCATCATTTCTTCAACCAAATCTTCATCAGAAAGATCGTCTATGTTTCTCTCTGCATTGCGATTTATATCTGGTGGCGGCGCTATTGGCGGAGCTTGAGGAGGCTGAGGAATCTGTGGAGCCTGAAGTCTAGCTCTTAGAGCTCTAATTATTACTAGTATTCTATCTCTAGTTGTAGCATCCAGGGTTTGAAATTCAGCTCTTCTTTGACGAACTAATTGTTCTAGTTCATCTTTAGCTGATTCTGGACTAAAAAAACCACTGTCAAGACTGATTCTAATATTTTCAAGTTCTTGTTCAAAATCTGGACCAGTGGGAGGTTCGGCTTCCACAGGTGGCGCAGGTGGCTCGGGTGGTGGAGGAGGTCCGCCACCGGTTGGATCTGGCGAGTTTACAACGGGTGGGGCTACTATATCTGGTGGCGGAGGTGTGTTTCCTGAACCAGCGCCCGTCTTGCTTTTAATTTCTCGATTAACTCTGTCCACAGTATTCTGCACAGCTACTCTTAATCTAGTTACGTCGTTACCCGTTGTTACGCTCAACGAAGTCAACATTTCAAGATCTAAAGTAATATTTAAAATTTTATCTTCAATATCGTCTAAATAGTCTTGAGGTAATTCACCCACATGAGCTTTGATATAAGGAATAACCTTGTTTATAAACTCACCCATGACAGTAGATATTTTTGGAATTAAAGCAATAATTTCTCGATTAGCTGCACTTCTATCGTCAGCGCTTGGCTCTCTACCTCCTGTTGAAGATGGCGGAGTGGCATCGGGTTGACCTGACGGATTTCTTTCACTCATAAGTCAGTGCAAATTATATCACCCTGATCTGAATCCGCATAGAATTGCTTCAAAAATTTAGACTAATTTTTGGCTGGTCTTCCCGCTATAATAAGAGTTGTGGCAAATGATTATTTCCAACCTCCAGATGGGTCGGACGATTCTGGCGTGCAGACGGCGGGCGGTCCGCCCGCTTTTGGTTTAGGCGATCAAGCCTCGACTACAGACGGTGGTCCATCTCCCTTGCCCACAACCGTTCAAGAGCCACCGGTCATGGGTGAGCAAAACCCAGATCCAAGTGGCAATCCACCCAAATTTATTGGAGCCAACCTTTCTCAAATCAAAGACATCAAGCAACTCAATCTCCAAGATTTTAATGCCGATCAGCTGGGGGAATTTTTGCTGACAGTTGACCACATCTTTGATCCCAAGTTAGGTTTAAGACACGACCAAACTGCCATTTTTAAAACCATTAGACAGGGTCAAAAATCATTTTTGATTTTTGACCCCAAAAACCCCCAACCAGCCCAAAAAAATCGGGATAGTTATTTATTCCCCAGCGACTTAGCTAGATTTCTAATTCAAACAGCAGAGAAAACCCAACTCCTAGTTTTGGCTATTGAAGCACCCAATCCCCCAACCGGCTTAACTCAATATCAAACCCAAAACTGGCAGTACTACGTCCGTCAGTGGGGTCATACTTTAGAAGTCAAACAAGAGTCTGATGATGATGTAGTTGATGAGCTGAGTCTTCTATCTTCAGTTTCTTTGAGCCAACAAGAAACTTTAATCAATTTACTCAATCAGGCATACAGCTTTATTCAAGGTCGGCAGGCCGAGGTCAAAGCTGGCAAAACTGGAGATGCAGAAATTGTCATTAAAAAACCCACTTCCGACGCCATTATTGGCGGTGGTAAAACCAGCCATGGTCCGGGCAAACCTGCATCAGAAGAAACGGGTGAAGCTGGTGCAGAAACTCAAACTCAAGACACTACTCCCGCCAGCGAGACTGTAAAAACCGCGGATGCCACGGTCAAACGCCAACTGACAAAAGTTGTGTCTTATGAAACCGCCTGGGTCTACAATCGCCTGCTGTTTGAACTTTTTACCAAGCAGGGTATTGATCCGGATCAAGTTGACCCTTTGCTACTCAGTGGGCTGTATCGGTCTGCCAGCCATGAGTTGTGGAAGCAAACTCCCTCTGAACTAGCCCGACTCTTTGCCAGTCCTAGCGCTAGACAAGTCGCACTGCAGTTGGTCTATGAAGCCATTGCTCAGGATCCTAAATTGACGTCGCTGATTTACTTCACATATACTCAATTTAAAGCTAATCAGACCTTGAATTTGGATGTTGATCTGGATGATTTTGAGGCTGATGTACCTGTCAACTTTGACCAACAGCTTGAAGACGAGCTCCTGAATGCTGAAGATTCACCAGACAAAGTATTTGAAGTCCAGTTGGATGAACTACTCAGACAAGTTGGCGGTGTTTCGGACAATTTATCTCCCGATGTTAATCCCCTAATTATCAATGCCAAAGATCAAGTCGAATTTCTGTTGAGAACCTTTGGTGTCAGCCCTAAAGACTTAGTTCCAGACCGAGTTTTTAAACCAGATGTAGCAGTAGAGGCAGTCGAGTTAACCAGAGCCTTAGCCGTGATTGATAGTTTAAGCATTAGACAGCTTTGGCAAACTATCTTCCCCCAGCTGGACGTTAAAAAAATTGCTGGCGTTGATATAGAGCGCAAAAGACTAGAAATAGACGCCCGGTTTGCTCCGTTTAAAATCAAGCTCCAAGCTTTGATTAAAAGTTATTTAAAAGTCAGAGCCTCAGAGTTGAGTCTGGAAAACCAAACCTGGCAAGCCGATCAAGTTCCAGTTCCAGAAGAAGTGGCGGAAGAGGTGGTTAAAGAAGCCGAAGCCCAACCCAAGCTGCCCCCCCACACCTTGGGTCAACTAAATTTTATCTCTTTGAGTTCCAACTCCAGAGCTCAAGAGGAAGAAGATGAAATAAACTCCAAGCGTAGTCCTAGACTGAGCAGAAGAGGTGGAGAGAAAGATGCAGAGGAAGACACCGGGGGTCGTCAAAAAAGAAGCGGTCACGGTTTTGATATTAATCACAAAAAATTAGCTGGTTACATTGCTCAATATCAAAGAGCTTGGGAGTTTTTACCCTTTTATGTCAAGCTGGTGGCTTATGAAAAATCTGGACTGTTAGATACCACGCCACTGCCCAAAAGCTACACTAAGGAAAAATTGCTGGAGCTAACTGCTCCTCAACTGGATGAATTAATCCGTCAGCAGGGTGATTTTTTAGTCTTTCATGAAGCCGTCTTCTTTAGGGCTCCGCTGGAAGGTGTGATGGCGGAGGCCAGGAAACTTTCTAGACGAAACAGGGATGACAAAGGGGTACGCGAGGATGACATAGTTAGCCCTCAAGCCCAAACAGCCATCAGAGAGGCAGAAATAGCTCGGGGAGATTTTGTGTTGGCCATGGCCAAAGAGCAAGAATTTGAAGCGGAAAGACAGGCCAGAGTTCAGACCTATATCAAACAACTGGGCGCTCAAAGACGGGCGCAAATTCTGGCAGTGGCCAAAGCTCAAGTTGTGGCTCAAATTCAAGAGCAACAAGCGACCATTCAAGCTCACCGAGTGGCTTTGATGATATATCTGGCTGAAACCGGTCAACAACTGGCCGAAATCGAAGCCATGGAGTTTGAAGCTCAATATCAAGAACTGGTGAGTCAACAACAAGCCACGGACGGGGCAGAGTTAGGTGACCTTTCCATTAATGACATTGTGTCTGCTGATGCGGGTTTAGACGCCAGTCAAGGTTCTCAAAAACTATCTTTGGGTGAACGCCTGCGCAGAAAAGGGGCTGGTTCAGCCAATGCTAGAGCTCAAAAAATGATGGCGCAAGTAGCCCAAAAAAAGATGGGTGAGGAAGTGGCGCTCAAAATGCTGTCTCAAGCTGGCTGGCAAGGCAAGGCGGCAGCTTTCGCCATTAAGCATCGCAAAAAAATTGCGACTATTTGGGGCGGAACCATTGGTGGTTTGACCGCCTTCATTCTTGGCCAGATCATGAAATACGGCAAGGTGGCTTTGAATGGAGCCATCGCCGGTGGTTTGGGAGGTGGTATTGGTGGAGCTATTTTGGGTGCCAAAGCTGGAGCTTTTGTGGGGGCATTTTTTGGAGGCATTGGGGCTCCGATTGGGGCTGTGATTGGTGGGGTTGTGGGCGGTATTACTGGCTTGGCGGCTGGCGGAGCTTTAGGTGCATTTGGAGCTGTCAAAATAGCTCAAGCTGGTGGTATCTCAATTGGTCCGCCGCTCAAATCGGCCATCCAAACCGTGGGTCAAGCCATTAATCCATCCTCACCCAGTGTTCTACCTCAAACCGGATCGGCTATTGATCCATCAGCTACATCGTCAGAAATGCTGGGCAGAACTGGTGGTGAATCAACTACTCAGGCCGGCAACACTTTGTCTCAAACTGGTGCCACTCCAGCCCAAGCAGGTTCAACTTCAATTCAAACTGGTACCACTCCAGCTCAAGTCAGCGCCTACAATCAGGCCCTGCGAGCCAGTGCCACCAATTCTCTGGCTTCATCGCTGGCCGAGGCGGCGGCTAAAGCCCAAGCCGCAGGAGCTTGGGCAGTGGGCAGTGGCATTGCGGTCAGTTCAACTTTAATTATGGTTGGTTTAATGGTCATGACTTCCGTCTACACCATGTACGTGATTTTTTCTGCTTTTTTAGTCCCCTTGCCCGTGGGTAATTCCGGCGATAGAAATACATCAGAATCCAAGTACTTAAGCTTAACCAAAGTCGCCAGCCCGACTCAACTGGAAAACAGTCCCAGTGACACCACCATTACCTATACAGTGACTGTCAAGCCCAAGCCAGGCTACATTATAGAAATTACCGAACTGTCCGATACTTTTTCATATCAATCTGGAGCTGAAGTCAACTCTCCACCAACTCGCAATCCCAACCTGTCTCCCCTCACCATTGGTGACATTATTTTTGACCCGACCGTAGCTGATCCAGCCGACTATGACCCCATGATCAGTCAAATTAAAATCACTCAATATGAGGTCACACTATCTGGAGGTACCAACACTCAAGTTCAGAATCAACTGTCCATCACTTTTAATGCCTACGCCGCCAACGACCCAACTGCCAAAGTGGCCACCGAAACCCAAACTACCATGGCGACCGTTAACATTGGCGATCCTCAAGTTAACTGCTGGCCGGTCTCAGGCACTATTACTCAATTACCGTGGGGGAGTTTTTCTCACTCCAATTCTGATGCTTATGACATTGCCGCCCCCATTGGTTCAGATGTCAGAGCTCCTTTTGCTGGAACGCTGTTACCTGCTAACGTCAACAAAACTACTTATGGCCCCTACCCTGTCTACCTACGCTTTGATGTAAATGGACAAGCGCGAACGCTATTGTTTGGTCACTTAGTGTCTGCCAATGTTAATTCAACTAATACTGCTGGCACCAGCGTCAGTGTTGGAGATATGATTGGTCAAGTTGGCAACGGAGGTAGTTCGACCGGGCCTCATCTTCATTACGCCTTAGTCGGCAGTAGTAAAATTGGCTCTGGTCTTAAACTTAAAGACTTGATTCCTGTCCGAGATGTGAATATTGCTATTGGCGCATCCATATATACTTGTTTAAATAGGTAACAATGAAAATCAAACTGACCAAGTGGCAAAAATTTTCCTTCTGGCTGATACTGGCCACCATCATTGGTTTGGTCTTCAAATCCCTAACTCCCCAGTCAACCCCCGAGTCAAACCCTCAACTGGCTAGCGTGGGCGGGGTCCAAACTCAAGTCAAGCAACTGAGTTATCAAGGACTTGAGCCAACTATTCCAGAAAAATTAAGCGCTGGCCAAGCCACTCTCATTAAGACTGATGGATTGTTGGCTATGCTTTTAGATAAGTTTAGTTTGTCTGTTAATTTAGACAGCCCCAATCTTTGGGTGGGAGACGAGTACTCACTCTTTTTTGACAAAGTCCAAAGTATCTATGGCTTGAGCTTAAACTTGCCTCAGCCTGTTTCTGCTCAACTCAATTCAGCCGAGTTATCCAGTCAAGCTGAACAGTTAGTAAGTCAGCTTTTACCTCAAACAAACTTGGTGATTGATCAAACAAAAACCAGATACTTAACTGGTCAATATCAACAAAAAGAAGTGGCTGAAAGTTTGGCTGAATATATGGAGTTGTCCTTCTTTCAAAAGTTTCAAGATTTCCCTGTCTACAACCAAGCCTCTCTTCGCCCCTCAGTCTTAGTATTAATGGATGCCAATGGCCAAATCACTAAATTGGAGGTGTCAACCCAACTATTTACTATTGCCCCGCCCAGCGATCAAACGCCAATTAGCCTTGATCGGGCTCAAGCCAATATTGAGCAAGGCAATGCCAGTTTGCTTGACCTGGAAACAAACAGTCTACAAACTATTGATCGATCCAAGTTTGCGTCAGGCCAACTCTACGAAGTTCAAATTGAGTACAGGGTGGACAAACAACTGTTAGTCAAACCCTTTTATCGATTTTCCGGCAATTTAGTGACCACGGGTGGTCAAACAGTTCAAGCTGAAATTATTACTCCCTCTACCCTGGATTCCCCCTAGCGCGGGAATGACAAGTGGCGCGGGAAAGACATGGACACTGTCATTCTTCGACCGCAGGGAGGAGAATCCATTAAATTCCTGTGTGTTTTAAATGCATCAAACTTCTTGAGAAATAATGGAAACGATAAAATGGCAATTGTCCTAGGATGACATAAGTTTAAGTTTTTATTTCGAAAGAAGTTTGATGCATTTCATAGACAAACGCTTTCCACAGTGTTTAAATAATTGACGATTTGGTCTGTCGATCAGGTAATAAAATCTGCTAGAATGAGTTTGTCATTAAGCTTGCAGTAAAGTTCAACAGCTTTGCTGTGGATTATATGTAGACTGCCCATGAGAGAACATCCCATTCCCCAAGACATCACTGGTTACCGCTTCCATATTGTGGGTAATATGACCCTCAAGCAATTTGCTGAGGTCGGCGCGGGTTGTATCGTGGCCATTATCTTATATAAGACTGGACTACCGGATTTCATCAAGTGGCCAATGGTGGTTTTTTCCTTTGGTTTAGGAGCACTGGCAGCTTTTGTACCCATCGAAGAAAGACCAATTGACCATTGGATTGCAACGTTCATCAGCATTATGTATAAACCTACTCAGTATTTTTGGAAAAGAATACCATTTATTCCCTCAGCTTTTGCTTATCAAACCGAAACTGTAACTCAACCACTGCCCGCCGAAGTTGACCTGTCTCCAGCGCGTCGCCATCGGGTCAAAGAGTTTATGGCTTCAATTCAAGCCGTTGGTTTCAATCGATACGACCTTGACCAATCAGAAAAAGCCCAAATTGGCGCCATATTAAATTTATTTGGTCAAACCCAAGTGGTTGTTAACCAGACTAAACCCAAGGTGGTGAAACCTCAGCTTGACGTCAGAGTCCGAAAACTGGGCAAGCTTGATCGATCGCGCCATAGTTCGGACAAAGTGTTTGAGGCCGCCATCATTATGGATCAATCCGACAAAAAGCGCCAAGCCAAACCCAAAAAAGCCGGCATGACCACTAGCCAAATTGCCAAGCAAATTACCATCCCAATCACCCCCAATCTTGATATTGAAGCCGAACCGATCAGTGATGAAGAGCTAGCCATCTCTCATCGTCAAGCGGATGATGGAGACAGAGCTTACATTCAAAATCAACCTCAAGATCAACTTGATACCAATCAAGCCAAGTCGGCTCTTTTCAATGCCAGCCTACCATTTCCCACCGCCCCCACCGAACCCAACAAATTGGTTGGCATGGTGCTGACTCCTCGCAACGAATTAATTCCTGGAGCGATTATTGAAGTTAAAACTTTAGATGGCCATACGACTCGAGCAGTTAAATCAAACGCCTTGGGCCAATTCTACGTGACCACCCCATTGAAAAATGGTCAATACGTAGTGGAAATTGAAAAAGATGGCTTTAAATTTGAACCGCAGAAACTTGAAGTGGCGGGTAAAAATCTTCAACCAATGGAGGTGAGAAGTGTTTAATCTTCGTCTCAATTGCGCCAACCCAGCTCCAATTGCGCTACCCCTGTCAACTCAGGTAAGATGGAATGGATTGATCGCAACATGAAAAACACCACATCAGACTCCACCACTCAGCAATTTTTAGATATCTACAACATCACTAATGACATCGTGATTATGAAAGATGGTTCGGTGTCCATGTTGTTGACAGTTGATGCCATGAATTTTGGTTTACTGGCCGAAGAGGAACAAGACGCCGTCATGTATGCTTACGCCGGACTTTTAAACTCCCTAAATTATCCAATTCAAGTGGTGATTAGTTCTCACACCAAAGACGTGACTAAGTACTTAGATTTGCTCAAATCTCAAGAGGAGCAAACTAGTAATCAGTTAATGAGGCAGAGGATCAAAACCTATCGTCAATTTGTGGCCAATTTAATTAAAGAGCGCAACGTGTTGGACAAAAAGTTTTATGTGGCCATTCCGGCCAGTGGGCTAGAACTAGGGTTTATTTCTGCTAAATCATTTGTGCCTGGTCAACAAGGCGGATTTGATATTGGCACTATTGAAACAAATGTGATCGTCGAAAAAGCTCACAACCTGCTGGAGCCCAGGCGAGATCACCTCATCACTCAATTTGCCAGAATCGGTCTTTATGCCAAGCAACTCACCACTCAAGAAATTATTCAGCTGTTTTACATCAGCTACAATCCAGAAGCCGCCGAAGGTCAACTAATTGCCGATAGTAATAATTACACTAGTCCTTTAGTAACTGCTAGTATAGAGAAAGATTTTATGCTCAATGCCACCCCCTCTTCCCAAGGTACAAATGTTGGAACCGGATCCAGTCCTACGCCTGCGACTATTGATCAGACACAGGAGGTTGTCGATCAAACACCCGCTTCAACCCCGCCCAGCCCTATCCCAACTCCATCGATTGAGACTCCCACCGCCGATCTCCCAACTGCCAATCCTTTTTCTCAACCCCCAACTTCCTCAATTCCAGTTGGTTCAACTCCTCAGGATGCAGGCTTAGATTTGCCACCCCAAGCCATGCCACCTGCTCCCCAATTACCAACTACTCCCACACCTCCAGCGGAAATGAGCAGTCCAATTGCGCCTCCAACGCCCATGTCTCCAGATTTCCCAATCAGCGCGCCCGATCCACTCGTGACCACGCCGTTACCCGCAACCCCCACTCCACCACCAATCACGGACGCTGGTGTCCAAGCAGAAATTAACCAAGTGGTTGACCAATTTAATGTGGCTCCGGATGTGACGATACCCACTGCCCCATCAGAATCAAGCAACCAATCAGAACCAATCAATGTGGCAGAAGTTCCCGCTGTAGACAGTCAGATTGCCGACCAAAAAATTGGACAGGTCAGTGCTCAACCGCCAGTAGTAGAAAAACCGGCATCAGGAATGGCGCAAAGCACTCCGCCACCCATTCCCGAGCTCTAAACAC
>Ga0180007_10001012_pt1 | contig 41002 bp, 45 predicted proteins | sample MM_PC_MetaG_FD_121122 | JGI IMG/M metagenome (GOLD analysis project Ga0180007, IMG submission 121122) | Groundwater microbial communities from the Aspo Hard Rock Laboratory (HRL) deep subsurface site, Sweden - MM_PC_MetaG | ecosystem: Environmental > Aquatic > Deep subsurface > Groundwater... | reverse complement strand
AAGCCTCTGGCGAGAATTGAACTCGCGACCTCGTGCTGTCTGGAATGTTTACCAAGCACGCGCTATACCACTAAGCCACAGAGGCGTGAGATTAAGAATTTATTAACTGTATTTAAAGTTTTTTGCTTCCTTGGTTTTTTGTTTTTAATCCGGAACCATTGATAGTGTTGGGAATTCTGAGTATCCAAAATATTCGTATGCTCTTATTACATCACTAAATTTTCTTACTACTTCTTCTAGTATTTCAAGCAAATGGTTCAGACTTTTAACGACTATTTCAGTTTCAAAATCAGCTCCTCCAATTGATTTATTTACTTGATAGAAATATTTGTGTTGTTTTAAGTATTCAAATAGTTCAGTGTTTCTTTCGACTGATTTTAATAGAAAATCCACTCTATATCCTTGGAATTCGATTTTTGGAAGGTTAATGTTTATCTTGTAACCAACAATAACTTTTTTCTTTTCTAATTGTTTTATTCTTAGTCTGATTGTTTCAGAAGTAACATTAAGTCGTTCTGCAATTTTAGTGTAGGGTGTTCTTACATTACTGGCGTAGATGTTTAAGATTGTTTCGTCTAACGCATCAAATTCAACCAATTTTCCACTACCATAGACTCTTTCAATCGTTTCTGTTTTCATTGGAAAATCTATGAAGAAATGTTTGTTAAAATTATGTACTGGTGAGTATATTGCAATTTTACTTTCAGCAATTTTTTGTTTGTAAGTTAATAATATTTTATTCCAAACTTTATGAAATGATTCTATGTAATGATCTAATTTTACTCCCACGAAGAATGCAAAATCCCATTTTCCATGTAAAACGGTTGTGGTCCAGATGTTCTCTTTTGTTTTAATTTCATCGTAGAATTGCTCTTTTTGTTCTTGAGTCATATTTTGCCATCTAATATATATTCTGAAAGTGAAGTAACCTAATTTTGCCATGTCAACTATTGCACTATATCCTAGAAGAACTTTATTTTGTTCTAGTCGGTGTATTCTGAAGTTTATTACTTCTTTAGATCGTTTTAGCTTCTTTGCAATGATTGATGTTGCTTGTGAGGAGTCCTTTTCTAATTCGTATAAAATCTTCTTATCGAGTACATCAAGCTTCATATTTTTATTTATTGCAATCATTATATTTAAATCTTTGCTTTTGATAAAAATATTGACCAAAGAATTTATATATTTAAAATAACTACTTTATAGTAGAAATAAAAGAGGTTAATTAAAAATGAAAAAAAACAAAACACTAAAAACAATTATTTTAATGGGTGCAGTTGTTGTTCTTACAAGTTGTGCAAAATTTAATATTGAATTTTTGAATGAAAAAAAAGAAAAAAGATCAGACATAGAGTCTAAAATTGAAAGCGTTTGGAAACGCTTTGAGGATTGTAAAGATGATTATAAAAAATTAGAAGTTCAAGATTTTGCAAAAACATACACTGATATTGAGAAAGTTGTGACCTTAAGAAATAAACTTGAATTGGAACTAGAACAAATTGAAACCAAAGTTTTAGATGAGTATTATCCAAGAGGATCCATTATGAACCTTGAAACTCAAGATGATTATTTTCTTGCAGACATAACACTTAAATCAACTTCTTTTGACAGAGTATATGAATGTGTGAGAGATTTAGAATGGGAAATTCAAAATGGTGAACGTTTAGCAAGAGGGATAAACTATTTTCACGAACAAAGCATTAACTTAAGCAAAATATATCTTCCTCAAAAATTACTAGAAGAAGCACAAACTGTTTATGAAAACGGTCTAAAAGCAATCGAGTCTAAAACAACACAAGCAATATTTAATTCAAGAAATGAATTGATAAGAATTGGAAACCAAGCAAAGAGTATTGAAAAAGTTTCTGGTGAACTCGTAATTGCTTATAATTTAACCATGAGAGTTGCTAAAGAACCTCTTGCTTTGGAAAAAGCGAATTCAATATATTCTCGAGCCAAACAAAGTCTTGAAGATTTAAATCCTGATTCTGCCAAAGTTTTAATTGAAAAGCTTCAAGATTTAGAGCGAGGATTAAACCAAAGATATCGATTACAACTCAATTAATTTTTTTTATTTTTTTAACAGTGCTTAGAAATAAGTAAGCCTCCGGTGAGAGTTGAACTCACGACCTGTCGCTGTCTGATTCCAAAAAAGATTTTTTTTCTTTTTTGTTATTACTAGGCGACCGCTATAGCCACTAAGCCACGGAGGCGTAGCTTTGAAAAATATTGGTTTTCTTTTAAAACTTTTGTTATTCTCATTCTCATTAATTCATTTTTAACTCATGAGAACTGAAACATTTATATATTAGTTTATCCTATATATTATGGTGGTGGTTAGAAACTAATATGACTTTTAAAAACAAGCGACAAAGGATTTCTTTTTCATCACATCCTAAGTTTTTAGAACTTGATGAGGGTTCAAAGTTTTATAGTGTTAATGTTTTCTTAGCTTCACATGTTCAGTTAAAACTTGCTCTCCACGAGCGTAAGTATTTCAATGGTTCTTATTCAACCTGTTATGCAGTTGTTTATAATCACCGCTTTAAAAAAAATGAAGTTGTTTTCAAGAGTTTTTCTCATTTTTCTGATGCTGAAATGGTATTGGAATATTTGTCTAACAAGGGCGGTGAGATTTACATTAATGATATTGATGTTTGTCAAGACCCTATTTCTAATGGTCGAGAATTATTTATTAATCATGTTAAGGATGTTGTTGGTTCTAATCTGGAGAATTACTTATCTCGTGTTGACTCTTCCTCTTTAAAAGCAGTAAGACATAGGCCTGAGAGTAAGTTATATTCTGCAAAAAATTTTTTTTGATGAGCATTTTGTTTCTTTTAAATGAGTTTTTCTAAAACAAACATTAATAAACAATCAATATTTGCTTTTTTTATATGATTCGTTGTAATGAATACCTTAAAAAACTTACTAGCAAAAACAAAGTTGCATTTACAAAAAGAGGTAATGCTTCGATAAATGCTTCTTTAAAATATGCAAAGAGTCTTGGTTATAAAAAACTATTAATTCAAGATCAGGGTGGGTGGATTACTTATCCTCAATTTGCAAAGAAACTAAAATTTGAATTAACAAGGTTGAAAACAGATTTTGGAGTTGTGAACCCAAAATCACTTAATAATTTCAAAGATTCAGTTCTTCTAATAAATTCTATGAGTGGTTATGCATTCCTTCAGAATATGAAAAAAATTTATAAGGTCTGCAAGAAAAATAATATTTTTTTGATAAATGATGCTGCTGGAAGCATCGGCACAAAACAGGCAAAATTCGGCGATATAATCATTGGTAGTTTTGGTCGTTGGAAACCTGTTAATTTGCAAGAAGGTGGCTTTATCGCAACAAATATCAACACTGATTTTTTCAATGAATTCTCTTTTGAACTGGATTTTTTAGCTTTATCAGAAAAACTTTCAATCTTAAAGTATAAGCTAAAACTGTTCAATACAATAAATAATCGTATAAAAAAAGAATTATCTGATTTTGAGATTACCCACAAAAAAAAGAAAGGCATAAATGTTTTTGTTAAGTTTCATGATGATTCTGAAAAGAAAAAATTAATAAAGTACTGTGAAAACAATTGTTTTGAATACGTTTTATGCCCTAAAGAGATAAGGGTGTTAGACTCTGCAATTAGTATTGAGGTGAAAAGACTTGATAACTGAGTTCCTTAAATCCTTTTTAATGCTTCTAATAATTATGGATCCTTTTGGAGGTATTCCTATATTTTTATCTTTGACAAAAGATTTTTCTTTGAAGAAAGTTAGAGAGTCTGCGAATAGAGCAACTTTAGTTGCTGGGATGTTGATTATTGTATTCATATTCTTAGGTAAGGCATTATTAGAATTCTTCGGTATATCTGTTGGAAGCTTTAAAATCGCCGGAGGAATTATTTTATTAATAATAGGTATTTCTTATGTTCTTGATTTAAAATTTCGAACCAACAAAACTTATGAGCATGATATCACTGTTCCTATGGCAACTCCTTTAATTGCAGGGGCTGGTGTTCTTACTTCTTCAATAATATTAGTTTCACTTTATGGATTTTGGATTCCTTTAGTTGCGGCAATAATTAATCTATTTATTTTTTGGCTTTTGATGAGATACTCAAATTATTTACACAAAATTATTGGTCATCAAGGGGCAGAAATTCTTTCAAGAATCATGGGTCTGATACTTGCAGCTTTAGCTGTTGAGTTTGTCATATCGGGAATTATATCAATTTTTGAGGTGGTATTATGAGTTTAAAACAACCAGAAAGTATGGAAGAACTCGTTTATTTTACTAGACGAGCAGTTGATAATGGTAAAATTGTTGCTTGGGTTTTTAGAGAAGAATGTCCAAAATGTAAAAAGGCTCTAATGAGCAAACCTAAAGATAAAAAAACAGGCAGGGCCAAAATTAGAGCATTAGAGTATGTCTGTCCTGAATGCGGATACACTGTTGAAAAAGAAGAATATGAAGACACGCTAACTTGCAATATAGAGTATGTTTGTCCAAAATGCAAATTCTCTGGAGAAACACAAGCACCTTATAAAAGAAAGAGTTTTCAGGGTGTAAAAGCAATTATTTTTGAATGCGAATCTTGTGGTGAAAAAATTCCTATCACAAAAAAAATGGCTACTCCTAAGAAAAAGAAATAAAAAATTAAATTCTGATTTTTTTTATTCTTTTCATCACTGAAAGACTTGCGTTTTCACAGATTCTTTTTTCTTTTGCGAATGTTACAATCAATAAATCTCCTTTTTTTAAATTAAAACTCCGTATTAGCTGTTCATAATCTTTCAGGTTTTCTTTTTTGTAGTTCCATTCTAAGAATGGAATTTTCAGTTCGCTTTCATATTTGAATATTATTGCGCTATAGGCGCCTGTTCTTATTGCTTCGTCTCGGAGATCGAGTGTTATCTTTGTTGTTTTAGAATTTCTCACAAGAAGTCCGCAATTTTTCATTCCTTTGTATTCTTTTAATCCAAGCATTTTTGGTCCATCTATTTCTTCAAGAATTTTTTTCTTCTTTAAAGAGCCTTTTTTTGTTAGTATATGTCCTTTATTGGTTGATTTTATTAGCTCTTTTTGTTTGATTAGTTGTAGTATTGTTTTTATTGTTCCTTCACCAAGTTCCAACTCGTTGACAAGGTTGATTCTTGCAACAGGTGTTTCTGTTATTAATAAGAATGCTCTTATAACGTCTTGTTCATTGTAATTAGTTTTGTTTCCAACCATTTGATTTATAGAAAGTTTTAAATAGTATAAATACTTTTCTGTTGGACATTATATCCAACGAAACTTTTTTGGGGTGAATTGTGAAAAAATATTTATTATGTTTAGTGCTGTGGACAATATTGTTATCCAAGCTATTGCTCGGAGCGAATGTCGGAATAATTGTTCTGCTGCCAAACACGACAATACACAGAGAGTGTGTTAATATTCAAGATGAACAAACAGCTTATGATGCGTTAGAGAAAACCAGTATTGAACTTAACTGGCAAAACTTTGGCTTTGGATATTTTTTAAAATCAGTAGCAGGATTTGGTTCAACAAATAGTCAATATTGGTCTTTCTGGCACAATGATTCTTCAGATAATACTTTCTTAAGCTCACAAGTTGGCGCGAGTGATTATGACATATCAACAGATGGACATGTAATAGGATTATCATTAACTGCATTTGACCAAACCTTTCAACCAATAACAAAACCGCCTTATTCCCCTTTTGAACTTATTTGTCCAGAAATAATTGCTGTTGATGTTGATTTTTACATAAATGAAGATAAGACTTCTAAACTAGAGCTAAAACCTTTAGATGAATTTATAATTAAATTAGAGATAAAAAACACTGACAAAGAAATAGATATAGATAATTTAGAAATAGAAATAACAATAAAAGAAATAGATGCAGGAGATGATTTGACAGGTTCAGAAGAGTTGGATTTGAATAGTGATGACAAAGAAGAATTAACTTTTGAATTTGAAATACCATTTGATGTTGAGGAAGGAAACTATGAACTTGAAATAATCATTTTTGGAAAAGATGATGAAGAATTCATTCATAGAAAAACTCTTTCTTACAAACTAGAAATAGAAAAAGAAAAACATGAATTACTGATAAATTTGGATTTATCAAACACAATAAATTGTAATGAAGAATCAGAGTTGTATATAGATATAAAAAATATTGGAAAAAAAGACGAAGATGTAACACTAGAAATAGTTAATGAAAATTTAGGAATCAATTTTTATGAAGAACTAGAACTTGAAGAAGGAGAAAAAGAACGAATAAGAGAAAAAATTCTGCCAATAGAGAAAGGGGTTTTTGATATATTGCTAAAAGTGAACTATGATGAAAAAACAGAAGAGATAACAAAACAAATAATTGTTGAATGTCTAGAAGAAAACTTTAAGACCGTGCAGAGCTCAGAACAACAAACCCTCCTTCAAACAGCATTTGCGACAAAAGAAATTGTTTTAACAAAAAATGTTCCAACAAACAATTATTCAAAAGCAACAATGAACTTTTGGACTTTCTCAGGACTCATAATTTTCAATATGATTTTAGTCATCGTGGTTGTTTTATTGTTGAGGAAAAAATGAGCCAAAAAACTATTTTAAAACAAAAAAAGAAGAGTCAAAAGAATCAGCAAAAAACAAAGATAAATCAAAAAATAAAACAGAAAGACAAGGTAAAAAGCAAATCCGGAATAAAAAAAAGAATTGCGATTCATGCACTAGAAAAACAATTGACAATAATAAAACTTCGTGAATGGTTAATAGTAATTGGTTTTATTTTGGGTGGTGCAGGGCTTCGCTCAGTAATGCAAGTCGTTCCAAGCGCAGAACCAATAACTTTCTTTGCAATTTTATCAGGTTGGCTTTTTGGAAAGAAAAAAGGGTTTATAACCGGTGCGGGCACTCTTTTTGCAAGTAATTTTTTGGTGATGGGAGGTCAAGGACCATGGACGATATTTCAAGCAATAGGATTTGGCATAGCAGGATTCCTTGGAGGTTTTTTAAAAGGAAAATCAGGCAGAATAAAAGCGATTATTATTGTGATTATTGCAACAGTTATCTTTGAAATCACAGTTAACTTAGGATCATTGATGATTTTTCCAGGAGGACTATTTTTATTCCTAACCGCATTACCATTTACACTAATACATTTAGTAAGCAACACGATTTTTGCAGTGTTTATTCCAAAAACAAAAAAATTTATAGAAGAAAAGGGTGAGTTTAATCAAAGAGAAATATGTCAAGACTTACTAAAGAAACTTAAGCTTTCAAAAACTGACAACGAAAACCTTTAAATACTCTATTTCTCTCAACAGATATTATGAAAGAAGAAAAGATGAAAGAAGAAAAGATTGTTGTAACAAGCGCCCTTCCTTACGCGAATGGCAGCATACACATAGGACACTTGGTAGAATATATACAAACGGACATAATAGTTAGAGCTCTAAAACTTGCAGGAAAAAATGTGATTTATTGTTGTGCAGATGATACTCATGGAGCACCAATCCAAATAAAATCAACTCAACTAGGCATAAAACCAACAGAGTTGATTGCAAAATTTCAAAAAGAACATCAGGAAGACTTTGCAGCTTTTCATATAAAATTTGATTCTTATTACAGCACGAATTCGAAAGAAAATCAGTACTTTTCAAACCTAGTATTTGAACGACTAAAGAAAAAAGGGTTAATCTATGAAAAAGAAATGGAACTAACCTATTGTGAAAATTGCAAACGATTCTTGCCAGATAGATATGTCAAAGGGGAATGTCCAAAATGTGGAGCAGAAGACCAGTATGGTGATGTTTGTGAGAAGTGCAACTCTGCATATAAAACAATAGATCTCATTAAACCTTACTGCACTATTTGTAAAGGAACTCCTATAAGAAAAAAATCAACTCATTTTTTCTTCAAGCTAAGTGTTTTATCAGACAAAATTAAAAAATGGCTTTTGGAAAATAAAAATCTGCAAAAAGAAGTACGAAACCAAATATTAACTTGGATTGAAGAAGGACTTGAAGATTGGTGTATCTCAAGGGACAAACCATATTTTGGGTTTCAAATTCCTGGAACTGATAAGTATTACTATGTTTGGCTTGATGCGCCAATTTGTTATATATCAAGCCTTACAAACTATCTTGGCGGTGATGTGAAGAAAGGAGAACAATATTGGAATAAGTCTAAGATAATTCATGTTATTGGAAAAGATATAATTTATTTTCACATGCTATTCTGGCCTGCAATGCTAATGGAAGCAGACCTAACACTTCCTGAAAACATTTTGGTTCATGGTTTTTTAACTGTAAACAAAGAGAAAATGTCAAAATCCAGGGGAACTTTTCTTACGGCAAGAGAATTTTTAAAACTTGCAGACCCCGAATTTTTAAGATTTTACTATGCAGGAAGCCTTTCAAAAACCATGACTGATATTGATTTGGATCTCGATGATTTCGTTGCGAGAGTTAATAATGAAATTGTTTCAAATATTGCAAATTTTGTGTATCGGACACTTTCTTTTTTAAACAGAAACTTTGATTCAGAAATAATTACTTTTAAAGACGATAAGTTTACAAAAAAATTAGAAAAATTGTTCTCTGAAACAACGGAATTATTTGAAAAATATGAGCTTCGAAAAGCCGTACAAAACATTCTTCAAATAAGTTCCGAAGGTAACAGGTATTTTCAGGAAAAAGAGCCTTGGGTGCTAATAAAAAAAGATTCAAAAAAAGCTCATGAAGTATTATCATTATGTATAAACCTCGTGAAGAACATCGTTATTTTGTTAAAACCAATAATGCCCATTTTTGCAGGCACAATTGAGAAACAACTTAATCTTTCAAACCTCTCATTTAACGATTTAAATTTTGATTTGAAAAAACACAAGATAAACGATGCTGAGATAATATACAAAAAAATTGACTCGATAATTTCAGAGGAAAAAGGCGGTGTAAAAATGGAAGAAGACAAGTTCTTAAAGCTTAATTTAAAAGTTGCAAAGATATTGGAAGTAAAAGATCATCCAAACGCAGATAAACTTTATGTTATGAAAATTGATTTAGGGTCTGAACAACGACAACTAGTTGCAGGTCTCAGATCATATTATAGTTCAGAGAAACTCTTAGGTAAAAAAATAGTTATTGTATCAAATCTTGAGCCTGCAAAGCTTCGAGGTGAAACATCTGAAGGAATGCTTCTTGCAGCAAGTGATGAGGGAAAAGGAAGTGTTGGTGTTTTATTTGTTGAAAAATCAGAACCCGGAACAACAGTTACAATTGATGGTTCAAAGCCTTGTGAAACAATAATTTCTTTTAAAGAATTCTTGGAAGTGTCTTTGGTTTCAAAGGAAAGTGGTGTCTTTTTCGAAGACAAAGTTTTGTTTGCAGGCGAAGAAAAAGTTCTAGTAGATAAAAAAATAAAAGGAAAAATAAGTTAAAAAACTTATTTTTGCATATCAGAAACTATCTTTCCAATGTAACTTGTAAAATCTTCTTGGTTGAATGTTTCACCAATGCCTGCAACAACTCCTAAAAACCATCCTGCGAATGCATAGGAGTCTTTTATTGCGGATTCTGCTCTCTTTTCTAACAAATCTAGTTCTTCTTTGGTTTTATTTATTAACTCTTGATTTTTGCTTCTAGGTGAGGAGTATTCGTTTGTTATAATCTCTGTTAGATAAGTTTCAATTTTTTTTGCTTCTGGTATTCTGATAGGATTGTTTTTTAATGAGTCGCTTCGTTCCCTTGTTTTTTCTATTAATGAATACGGATCAAAATTAATTAATAATGGTAGTGCTTCCATCAAACCTTTTTTTTGTAAAAAGTTAATTGTATATGAATTATTTTCATCATTTTTTATGATGTCATATGCTTGTGTTATTAGTGGTTGATTCTTGTCAGTTTGAAATGTTTGTTGTTCATCTAGGTTTAAATTTAATTCTTCTTCTAAATCGTCTTCTCTAGCACCAGAACTTCTTTTTTTATAAGTATCATGTTCTTTTACAAATTCTTTTATTAAAGATTCTATTTCTCCTTTTTTACCATATTTACCTAATACTTGTTTTATTGGTTCAAAGATGTTTTTTATTTTAGAATAAGTTAATCCAATGGCATCTTGTGTAGGTGTTTGTTTATTGTAATTTATGATTGCTTCCAGTGCTTTTCCTGCGTGTTCAATAACTTTTAGATATTCACCATGATTATTATATCCTTTAACCATTGCAAGATTTGCTCTGACTGTTGCGAGTTGATGCACTTCTATCTTATTTCCATTGTGAAGATTGTTCCTAAATTGTTGTGCTTGTGTGTTTAGTTGGTCTTTGTTTAACGCCATTTTTTCACCTTTTATTGTTTTTTTATTAAATGTTGTAATTGGAAAATATTAGTTAATTTAAAAATGTTTACTAAAATCACTATTTTTAAGTAGTTAAGAATGTTTTTATATGGTCTTTGCTTGTTAAAAATCAAGAAAATGCCAATCTCATGCAAGCTATGCGAAGAAAGAGTTGCCGAAAGTTCCGACTCACTAGTTCTATGTGCACAACATGGAGGAATGGTCCACCTTGGCTGCTGCATACATAATTGTAGTTGGGATAAAGAGCCGTGTGAACACGCAAAAAGCATATACGACAAAGTAATGCTGAATAAGAGTTTATAAACTAATAGGCTCTGTAGAAACCCTCTGCTTTTGACACTATATACTATGTTTGTGAAATAATCGCTCGACGAAACCAAAATAGGGTTTCTACAGAGCCAAACTAATAGAAAACTATTTATAAGAGTGTAGCACAATAAATAAAAAGAGGGATATGTAAATTGAGAAGAATTTGGCTCCTGCTAATAACACTTTTGTCAATAAACCTTGTTTTTGGACTACAAGTAGAAAACGTCGTCTTCTATACATACGGAGAGCCAATAAGCGCAGTATCATACAATCCTGTTGTTAGTACAATGGGGTTTAAAGTAACAGGAGAAAACCTAACAAGGATAATTGTTGATTTATCAGATATAAACTATAACCCCAAATACAGGTTTTACAAAAATTATCCTGTACCTATAGAGAACTGCGATTATAACGAAACAAGTAAAGAATACACATGTTTCGCAGAAAATATTATGTTGTGGCTAAATAAAGGAACTGCACACATCACTTTCAAACTAGAAGATAATACTGGAACTATGACTGAAAATACTATAGAAAACAACTTTGAAATAGACAATACAAAACCAACAGTTGAATTCATAGGAACAAACACCTGCAAAGGCGATGTTTGCTACATTCCATCAAGAAAAATAACTGATTTAAAAATCAAATTATTAGATTCAAAAGCGACTTTTGAGAAAGGTCTGATATTCTTTCAAATGAGCAAAAGCAGAGTTGTATATACAGTTGATGATTGTGAAGGCTTAGAATGTGTAAAAACAATACGTGTAACTTGTGAATCAGGAGAAGAAATAAAAGTATCACTCGCAGGAATGAACCGTATTCCAAGTCAAGACGATGCTGGAAATGCAATAACAGAAGGAATGATTGAAAATAATCTTATATGCGACTCAGAACCTCCAGAGAAATTAAGCATTACAATCATGTCTGGTTCAACAGGCTTTGAAGTTATAAAAGTCGGCGATACGATGTCAGTAATCGTAGATGTTTATGATGATACTTCAACACCTAAAGTAGAAGTAAACTTTTCAGGAGTTGGAGGGGGAAAAACAGAAAAAGAATGTTTGAAAAATGGTGATAACTGGCGATGTGAATTCTCAACAAATGTGGACGGTACAGAACCATACGTTGCAGAGCTCAAATTCACACTCAAAGACTTTGCAGGAAACGAAGAAAAAATAACTGAAACAATACAAATCTACGGAGCAGATGAAGACATAACACCAGATAATTGGGTCATAGAAAGTATACAGCAAAGTCCAAAAAAAGTAAACAAAGACAATCTTGTATTTCCAAGAAAAATATTTGTGAACCTTGATTTAAAACCACAACCAGGAAAAGAAAGTTCAGAAATAATTGATGTTGAAGAAAACTCATTTGAATGTAAAGGAATACTTGGTGATGACTCGGATATTAAAGATCCAAACATTTTATACTTTTCACAAGACAAGATTTATTTGACAGCAGAAATGGCTCAAATGGCCGGTCACAGATACGAAAATCTGACAAAAGCCAAATATAACTGCAGTGTAAACATACTTACTAAAAGAGGAGACTTTGTAAACACGATTTATGAAACACAAGACTTCTTCATAGAAATAGATTTTGACGCAATCAAATCAATGAGTCAAAGAATAAGAGAAGAAATAGTGAAAGCAGAAGTAAACATACAAAAAGACAGAGACTGGATATCAAAACTACAGGATACTTTTGGAAAAATATATTTTGGGTGTCAAATTGTTACTGGAATAAAAGGATTATCAGAAGCAACAGGCGTTGCTGAAACAGCGACAGCAGGACTTGCAGCTGTTCCATCATTATCATATGTGCCATTCTCTTTAGGGCAAGTAAGCAGTGCAACAGGTGTTTTAGGAGATAATGTTGCAGTTCAAAAATTTGTTCTTCCAATATGTGAAGCTTTTACCTGTACAGCTGATTGGCAAATGTGGCTTTCTAATTTAATGGGACAAATTCCTGGCGTGGATTTTGCAGCAAAACTTGCGGGTTATAATGATGTCAAACAAGCATTTAATCCCTATAACAGTAAGGCAATGGCAATTGCTAGTTTTTGCTTACCAGCAATAATTGTGCACAGACAAACAAGCATGGCAATAGAATGCAACTATGCAAGATGCTTAAGTGAAGGAACAGGTTATATGGGTTCATCACCAAGCCAATGTAAAGCAGACAAGCACTACGCAGAATGTGTGCATACTTTGGGCGGCATATTTAGTATTATTCCTTTTTATTCTCTCATAAGAGACCTTGGAAACACGATAAAAGGAATCTTTAGCGACCCAGTAACATTTTTAACAACAGCGGGAGTTTCAGTTGGCTGTAAATTACTACCAGGAATAACACCAATAGAACATGCAGTAAAAGGAACATGCAACGCACTTGCAGGAATAACATCCATAACTAGGGTTTGGAGCATAATAGGTGATATGATAGACCCAAGAGGACTGGTAGATCCTGGAATAGATAATTATTGTGAACAAGTAATCACTGCAATCGATCCAAGAACTCAATACTGGCAAGGTATGTCAACACAACCAGACCTCGTAGATTTCCAACAAGACATAAAAAATGATGCAGGAGCAGTAATCGGAACCTGCAAAGACGGAATGTGCACATTCAACGATGCATCAGGAATGAAAGGCTTAAGCTTCTCAGCAGAAGTTGGCGCTACAGGTCGAGGAACAACTAATGATGGAAATATATATTCTAACGATGTTTACATATTCTATGATGATGGCAGCGGAGGAGCAGAGTATAAAGGAACTGCTTCAGAAATTAATAAAGAATTTAATGACATATCCAAGTCAATAATTATCGCTGATTACTTAGCTTCTAGACCCAGTACTAATCTTGATACAGGAGAAATAATTCCTCCACAGATTCCTGCAGGCACTTCTGGTGACGAGTTAGCACAAACATTGTTTTTTGATTCCACTTCTCTTGAAATTGCTTCAGGTACAACTGGTGCAGATAGTACAGATTCATCAACTGGCTCAGGGACTCCCTCTAGTGTTGTTATAAATGTTGATAAAGAAGATGAATATGGCTGGTATGCTGATTTAGGTCTTTTTAAGAATGGAAAACCTAATTTTGAAAAAGCAAAAGTTGTGAGAGAAAATGGTTATGAAGAAGCAACAAGAACTCAAAGTAAATTGATAAGAGACTTTGCTAAAGAATATCCTGACCTTTCTACTTCTATGATAGCTTATGCTGATGCGCAAGATGCTTATTATAATGGTAAGGCAGATAGAGACACAGACATATCAACCAAATCAGGTAAAATAGTTGATATTGAATCTCAAATTGCTGAAGGAGATAACACAATTTGGATTTATGAGGATGGTGAGCCGGAATTGTATACTGAGGAGCAAGCAAAAGAAAGATTGAAAAAACTAAATAAAGATATAAAAACTCTTGAGAAGCAAGATAAAAAATTAAAGCAAGACATGGATAAAGGCATGGCAAATCTTAAGACTGATGCTAATTACGAGCTTCTTTGGACTGGTTTTGGTGCTTGGCAGAGTATGCTTGGCATTGGAAAAACTATGGGTTTGATGAAAGATTTATTTGGTCTTAAAAGGGGTGAGGATTCTCATTTTATGCCATGGCTTACTAATCTTTTAAATGAGGCTAACAAAGCGATTGACAAGGTTGCTTTCCCTGAAACACAGATTTGTCAAGGTAAGTATGACAAGAACGCCGACCAATCATCTTTTACTATGATTAAAGAAGGAACATTATCTTATACAAGCGCTTCTTATATTACTGCTACGAGAAGCCAGCGAATGGCAACTGATAGTGGTTATAGTTATTATGATTATTTTATATCTGGTGGTGTTTACAATGCTAAAAAGGATGGTTTAAAGTTTAAAGTGCTGCTTTTCACCCCTAGAAAGGATTTGACTTCAGAGGTTCGAGGATTTGAAAACGGTGCTGTAACTCTTCTTCAAGGCGAGAAAGTTACTTTCAGCGGATCGGGTATGCTTAGATATAATAGCACACAAGTTTATAATAAGGTGTGCATAGAATTTTTGAATAATGACTTGTATAATTATTTCGATAGAATAGAATTAGAAAATGGAAATAGACTTTGTCAAACTATTGTTGTGGAAGGTTAATAATATGAATAAAAAAGCTCAAATAACATTATTTGTGATTGCAGGACTAGTTATGATTGTTTTAGTTGGATTGCTTCTTATGATGCGAAGTATAAGTATGAAAAATTTACCTCCAATAGATGAAACAACCAGTGTTCAGACAGAGTTTGTTCCCTTGAAAAATTATGTTGAAACTTGTATTTCTGAAATTGCAAAAGAAGGTCTTAAAAAAATTGGGTTTCATGGAGGGTACATCGCTCCTGAAAATCAGGGTTTTTATGCAATTCCTGGTATGCCAACTTCGTCATCTGCTTTAGAGGTTTTTCCTGGCTCGGGTGAATATGTTCCTTATTGGTATCATTTAAAAAGTAGCATGAGCTGTACTGATTGTTTTTTTGAAACAAACATTCCGGTTCTAGAAGGGCAAATTTCTTCATCGATAGAATCTCAGCTCGCGATTTATCTTGATGAAAATATTGACTCATGTCTTAATAATTTCAAACCTTTTAATGATTTATATAGTGTTGAGGTTTTGGGTGATTTAGAGTCCAACATTATTTTTTCAGAAACTGATGTTAAGATTAGTTCGACTTTGCCTTTAAGAATTATTTCACAGGGAGAAGTTGTTGATATGAATTCTTTTCAAACAACTTTAGATGTGGATTTTAAAAGGCTTTACTTAATAGGGATGCAAATTTTGCAGCAATTAGAATTAGATAATGGTTCGAGAACTTTTGAGGATTTTACAACCATGATTATTGATACTAATTCTATGGGTGATGATTCACCTTTGCCACCATCAACAGGGTTTACTGTTTATGAATTTGCAGCGCCACAAATTTGGATTTATTCAGAAGTTAAAGACGCTTTGCAGAATCTTTTAGCAGAATATGTTCCTTACAATCAGATTCTCGGTTCAAAAGAACATATGCGCTATATTTCTGATGATGAGTTTTCTCAGTCTATTTTTACACAGTTTGGTCGTTCGATTTATTATGATTCTGATGAACTTTCTAAAGTGAAGATTAATTTTCAATACCTTCCATGGTGGCCTATCTACTTAGATATCTCTCCTAGTAATGGTGGTGTTATCATGCCTGATTCTCATTTTAGCACTTTCATCATTCCTTTGGCTTTGCAAACTTATGATTTTACATATGATGTTTCTTATCCTATGCTTGTTACTTTGGAGGATAAATATGCTTTTGGAGGTAAGGGTTTCACTTTACAATTCGCTTTTGAGGTAAATATTCGTAATAATGCACCAATAACAACTGATGCTCTGAATCTTTCTTTTGAACTCGTTGAAGAAGATTCATTATTTGGAAATCCTCTTCATTGGACTTCAGGAGATATAACTATCAAAACGATTGACAAGAAATCAAATCTGCCTTTAGAACACGTTTTGGTTTCTTTTGATTGTGTTGATGAATCGGCTTTTATTGGTGAGTCAAAAATATCTGATGGTGAAGCAAAAGTTGTTTCTAAGCTTCCTATTTGTATGGATGGTCTTGTTACTGGCATGAAAGAAGATTATTTTGTAACTCCGGAGCTTTTAACAACAAGTGTTGGTGTTTCAAAAGAGATTCAATTATCTCTTGAACCAGTTTCTGAGTTGAACATGAAGATTCAAAAAAAGGAGCTTAAAAAAGAGCCGATTTCAATGGGTGAATTTGAATGGGTTTTTAGAAATCAGAGTATGTACTTAGATGATGATGAATCAGTTATCATTATTTTTACAAGGCAGAGAACAAGCATTAGTGATGATGAGTTTGTTAGTGTGTACAACGTTTTAGGTTTTAATTCTGATAGAGTTCCCGTGGAGCTTGTTAGTGGATTATACAAGATTGAGGCTTACAGTCTTTTAGGTGTTGGTGATAATTATTCACGTCAAGAAATAGTTTTTCCAGAAAAGGAAATGTGTTATGATGCTGGTCTATTTGCGGGTCAAGAATGTCAAACTATTGAGGAGATTGTTTTTAATTCAACTGTTTTTACCGGTGGTATTCTTTTTGATGAATCAACTAGTGGTTTTGTTAATATTTCTCTTGAGAATTTAGAATCTGGTGTTATAACTTTGAATTTGGTTGTTCCTGATGTTGATCAATGGTCTGACTTTAAAGATTTAAGCACTCTTACTTCTTATGAGAATTACTCAGTAACTCATCGTTCTGATTTGTTACCTATTTTTGGTTAAGAATAGAAAAAGAAAATTAAAGAAAAAAATAAAAAACTATTTTTTTTGTTTTTATAATCGTCGCAATATTTCTTCGTATCCTGAAGTTCCTGGCAATGTCAAGTTGCTTGTAGGTTTTTCTGGCGCAGCATTCTTTTTTATCACGTCTTTGTTTAGCTTTCCATACAAGTGATATTCCATAAAGTTTTTCACTCCTGCTTTCATTGTTGGCACGTTTACTTCGTTTGGCATTACGTTGTATGTTTGCATTAAGTAGTTCGTGTAAATATCCGGGTTTGCATCAATCTTAAGTCCTGATAAAATCGTGCTTATAGATTGTTCTTTTAGTGAATCTGTTTTTTCACTTATCGTGAGATCATAAACATTTACAAATCCTTTTTTTCCTAGTGCGCTTAATAATTTGCTTTTGTCCGGTAAGAATGTGTTTGTAATCATCGAGTCTATGAATGCGTTGTCTGTTTTATTAACAATTCCATGCAATGGGTTGTTTGCATTTTCAAGACTGTATGCGCTTTCTATTATTGCTTCTGCTGCGTTTTTTATTTCTTCTTCTTGTAGTGCTGAGTAATCTACTTTTCCTTTTTTTTCTTTCAGCATCTTTGTTATTTCATAGAAGATGTTTCCTTGCCATGCTTTAATCATGCCGATTGTGTTTTCAGCATCATTTTTCAGTGTTTCAATCTTTCCATCGATTATGTTTGTTAGGGTTTGTTCAGTCATTTTACTTGTTATGATTCTTTCAAGTATATAAATCTTTCGTTTTTTAACTACTATTAAGTGATTAAAATAAAAATATTTAAATACTACCTGTGGTTTACAATACAAAAAACCAAAAGAGGTACCCTTAATTCTAAGCAGAATGACAATAGATTCAATCAAAAATTAGAAATAAATTAAAAAATAAAGAAAAATTACTTTTCTTCTTTAGTCTTTTTATCGTTTAAATATTTATGATGTTCTGAATATAACTTATCTTTATTAAATTGCCTAGTTATGTGACCAAACGCATAATTTTGAATATTTCTTCTCATAGAATCTTTATGTATCTTTTCTTCATCAAGATTATGTTCTTTAATAAGATATTTCATCCAACCATCACCATGTTTGTCCGGGTTTATGTCTTCTATCGAATGCTGAAAAAGTTCATTGTTGAGTTTCTTAAAATTCGCTGTTTGTTCATCTTCAGCAATAGCCATAAAATCCTTTTTACCCACAGATTGCTTAATTTTATTCTTGTGAGGTGTGTAGATGCCATCAATCATTTTCTTGTTAAAATAATTATTTTTTAACATATCACCGCTTAAAACATCTTTAAGTGGATGAATATCAGAATTAACATCATAAACCTTATCAACAAGATCTTCAACCTCTTTCTTAGCTTTTTCATTATAATCTTTATGACCTTCTTCTAGAATAGTATATTTGATAGTTCCTTCGCCACTATACTTCTTAAGAATTTCCGCAATCTTGTAATTTAAATGACTATCCATGGCTTTAACAGAACCAATAATTCCATCCATATCTGTTTTTCTTGATTCAATAGTCTTGTCAATATTATCATAATCCCAATCATCCTCTGGTTTTTCTTTTTTTTCATCCATAATTACCACCACTATTTATGAGGCATAACAACTTAATAAACCTTTCGATTTCAGAGAATAATAGCGTAATATTTATAAACATCGAATTTATAATAAAAACTATACAATCTACTCATTGTAAAAAAAAGAATAAAGGTGATATATTTGGCTAAGAAAAAATCAGAGAAAAAATCAGATACTCCAAATCAACAAATAGATCAATTACAAATAGATATTCCTGACGAAACAAAAAAGAAGCTTGAAGCGATAAAAGAAAAGCTAGATCAATTCCAAAAAAAACTTTTAGAAAAATTTGATAATTACATCATGGGCATCGCACTTTTGCCCCCAGAAAAAGATGACAAGAATAAAGAAAAAATAAACACATTAGTTCTAATAGATGATTCAGACAGCCAGAAAATGTCCAAAGAAGAGCTAAAAGAAAAGCTCACAACAATCATCGCAAAAATGGCTGAAGACATTGACAAAAATCTTAATGTTGAAACAATAATATTAACAGAACTATGGCAATCTTGCTATGATGCAAAATATGATCTCTTACAAATGATAGCTATGTCTGCCCCTGTTTTTGATAAAGGAATGCTTGCAGCAATAAAAATTGCAGAAATACACAAAACAATGGTTCTAAAGAAATTCGAAAAATATATTGTTTCATATGTTCTTGCAGGATCACTTGTCCAAGGAAGAGCAACACCAGAATCAGACATAGATGTATTCATTGTTATCGACGACACAGACGTAAAAAAGATGACTCGCGCAGAATTAAAAGATAAACTCAGAGCCATAATAATAGGAATGGGTATCGATGCAGGAAAGATGACCGGAATCGAGAACAAATTAAATGTGCAAGTATATATTCTTACAGATTTCTGGGAGAACATCAAAGAAGCAAACCCAATAATCTTTACTTTCCTAAGAGATGGAGTACCATTTTATGACAGAGGAATATTTATGCCCTGGAAACAATTACTTCACATGGGTCGTGTCAAACCAAGTCCAGAAGCAATTGAGATGTTTAAATCAACCGGCGAACAAATGATAGAGCGAGTAAAACTAAAAATTAAAGATATAGGTATGGAAGATTTGTTTTATGCAATACTAACCCCATCACAAGCAGCCCTTATGATGTATGGAGTTCCACCACCAACACCTAAAGAAACACCGGATGTATTAACAGAGGTGTTCGTTGAAAAAGACAAACTTTTGGAAAAAGAATATGTTGATATATTAAAAAGAAATATAAAAGTAAGAAAAGACATGGAACACGGAACAAAAAAAGAACTTTCAGGAAAAGAACTGGATGTCTTATTATCAGATGCAGAAAAATACCTGAAAAGACTAAATAAACTATTTGAACAAATAGAAACCTTAAAAGAAGAAGAATCAGTCCTACACACATATGAAAGTGTCGTAACCATTATTAGAGATATTTTAAGGCTTGAAGGAATAGAACGAGTAAAGGATACAGACATAATAACAGTATTTGGATCAGAAGTTATAAACAAAGGCCTAATACCTGAAAAGTTTTTAAGAGTGTTAAAAACCATTTCAAAAGCCAAAAAAGACTATGATGCAAAAAAACTTACAAAAACAGAAATACACAAGGTTATGAAAGAAGGAAGAGAACTCATCAAGTTCCTCGTAGAATACATTCAAAGAAAAAGAGGACGAGAACTCGAAAGAACAAAGATTCGTGTCAAGCACGGAAAAAAATATGGAGAAGTAATACTGCTTGGAAAAGAAGCATATATAATCCATGACATTGACAATGATGATAAAGATATATCAAAAGCAGAAATAACAGAAAAAGGTTCGTTAGGATCTATAAGTAAATCAAATCTTGAAGAGTTAGAAAAAGCTCTTGCCGCAATTGAAATACCTGAAAAAGCATTTATAAAAGAGCCAATTTTTGAAGACTTAAAAAACATCTTCGGAAAAGACGTCGAGATACTTATAAATTACTAAAACAATCGGTCGATTACTAAAGGTAATTAAAAATTAGACTGATAATAATTTCCTTTAGACAATAGAATGTGAAAAGCAATCCAATAACTATTGTCACATTCCAGATAACAGTAATCTTTTTAAACAGAGATAACTTTTTCTAATTAAAATGAGTAATGTAAAAACAGGCATAAGGGTTTTTGATGCCATGACCACTAAACCTATCTGTGTACAAGAACACTATACCGCCGAGGAATGCGCAAAGATGATGAAAAAATTCTCAGTTGGCAGCATACTAGTAAAAGATGGAAAAGTTGTTCATGGAATAATAACTGAACAAGATATGGTTTACAAAGTAGTGGCTAAAAACAGAAATCCCAAGGAAGTGTTAGCGCGAGAAATAATGGTTACAAATCTTTTCACAGTAACACCCGATAAAGACATATACGATGCCATGCTTATGATGAGAAACAATGATATTAGGCATCTCCCGGTTGTTGATGACGATAAATTTGTTGGATTTTTAACTATGAAAGATATCTTAAAAATAGAGCCTCAACTTTTTGAGTTACTAGTTGAAAAAATACGACTTCGGGAAGAAGATACAAAACCTCTTAGGGAAGAGTCAGGTCTTTGTGAGTCATGCGGTAACTTTTCAGATAGTCTTTTAGAAATTGATGGCATGAAAAAATGTCCTGAATGCAGATAAATCAAATCATCGACCAACATCAAGAAAAGTTCTTTTCTCAAAAGAATTACCTAAAGGAATTTCTCCAAACTCACAATTCTTACAAGTCCAATCCAAGTACACCCAACCTTCAATTTTATAGCTTTTTAAAGCATCAGGAATTTTTGCCCTTAAAAAAGCGTGTTTAGGAACAAACACTAATTCTGTATCCACACCAATTGATTCAAGCAAAGATGCGAGCAGAAAAGTCCCTGATTCACAATCAGCACCTTTAGAAAACAATACTTCAACAGCGGGTTCAACATATTCAAAATTTACAGGGTCAGGCACATATTCAATATTGTCTCTCACAAAATAATACATGGCTTTCGCTTGACAAACTCTTTCTCCAGAACAAGTCTTTGTAGCAATAAGATTTGCAGTTCTTTTGATGACTGGATTTGTAGGATCAACAAATTCTTTGAAATCTTGTACTGTGGAGATGTGATACGTCTTGTTTGAAAGTGTGCCTTCAAAGAAAAAAACATCCTCAACAGATGGTATGTTTTCAGGTCTGGGGTCAAGTTTTATATTATAATATGGAATAATCATTACAATCAATAAAAAAATCAAGAATACTGCAAGAATATATCTGAGTGGACTTCTTTTCTTTTCTTCCACTACTTCAGGAAATGTTGGTAGTTTGTTCATGATAAAATATTATTTATAGTAACCTTTAAAAATAATTCTATTTTTACCATATAAATGTCTCAAAATTTCAAACCAACAAAAAACACCATTCCAAAACACGTAGGTATAATTCTTGATGGTAATAGACGATTTGCAAAACGCTTAATGATGAAACCTTGGAAAGGTCATGAATGGGGTGCAAAAAAAGTTGAAGAGCTTTTGAAGTGGTGTAGGGATTTAGGTGTAAAAGAAATAACTCTTTACTCTTTTTCAATGCAGAATCTGAACCGACCAAAAGAAGAATTCGATTATATAATGAATATATTCAAAAAAGAATTTTTAAGGATTCTAAATGACGATGAAGTGATGAAAGAAGGTCTTAGGGTGAATATCATCGGTCGGATTCATCTTCTTCCAAACGATGTGCGTGAAGTATTAGAAAAAGTAATGGAAAAAACGAAAAACAACAAGAAATACATAGTTAACTTCGCAATTGCATATGGTGGAAGAGAAGAAGTAATAGATGCTGTGATTAGACTTGGAAAAGACTTAAAAAACGGAAAAGTAGATGTTGAAACGATAAATGAAGAAATATTTCAAAATTATTTATACATCATTGATGAACCAGATTTGATAATTAGAACTGGCGGTGATAAGCGTACATCAAACTTTCTAATATGGCAAAGTAATTATTCAGAATGGTTTTTTTTAGAAAAATGTTGGCCTGAATTTGAAAAAGAAGATTTTTTAAAAGTGCTTGAAGAATTTGCTGATCGTGAAAGAAGATTTGGACGATAAATCTTTTGAATTTCTTTTACAAAATAAATACATTTAAAATAAAAATATGATTCCTATTATTGGTGTTGAACAAATGAATAATCCTCAATATGATGGTGTTTCAACAGAAGTGTTGATTGAAAATAGAACATATGAAGCTTTTTTTCCAGAAAAACATGCCGCAGGCATAGTAGTTAGTAAATCTGGAACAGCTGTTGTAACAAATGAAGAATTAATTAATATTTTTAAAAAAGAAAACTCAAAGATAAAAACAAAAGATGAAATAAGCAAGATATCCAAATCATTTAAGAAAAAAGGTAAAACTGTAGTTTTTACCAATGGTTGTTTTGACATATTGCATGTAGGACATGTAAGATTACTTGAAAAATGCAAAATGTTAGGAGATTTTTTAATAATAGGATTTAATACTGATAATTCTATTAGAAAATTAAAAGGTATTAATAGACCAATAATTAATGAGAATGAAAGGGCAGAAATGTTGGCTGCGCTTACATGTGTTGATTATATTGTTTTTTTTAATGAAAACAACCCTTCGGATTTGATAAAAAAAATAAAACCAACAATTCAAGCAAAAGGAGAGGATTATTCTAACAAACCAATGCCTGAAAGAAAAATTGTAGAAAAATACGGTGGAAAAGTCATATTAATTCCTTTAGAAAAAGGATTCTCAACAACAAATATTATTGAAAGAATAAATAACAAAAAATAAAACTTCTCTTAAAAAAATGCGGTAAATAAATACGCTGCGTATGTTAACTCTATTTCTTAATAAGTCTTATTAGTTAGTTTTATCATTCTACATCAATCTTTTGCTAAAAATATAAATAAGAAGATACAATCACCCAAACATTTAAAATAAAAATGTGATTACCATTATTGGTGATGAACAAATGAATAATCCTCAATATGACGGTGTTTCAACAGAAGTGTTGATTGAAAATAGAACATATGAAGCTTTTTTTCCAGAAAAACATTCAGCAATCGAAGGCATTGTGTGTGAATCAAAAGACAGAAATTATCATGATGTTTTTGCAATACAGCCAGATTTTCACACAACTTGTTATATAAAAGAAAAAGGCGCTGATGAATGGAATCTTTTGTATCAAGGTCCTTCAAGAAAGTTCAAGATTGATGGCGAACGAATTGAAAACAAAGAATTATTTAGTATTTTGCTTGCATTAGAATCTCCTGAAATTAAAAATGAATATCATAAGATGAAACAAGCAGAATCTTTACTAGATGAAATTGAAGCAAAACAAAAAGAACTAATTGAATTGATGGATAATTAATTTTTTCTTGTAAGCAAATTTTCTGCTAGTTTTAAAAAGAATTCTTCAGAGCTTTTTTCAAGCTTTGCTTCTAAAAGACTTTTTACTCCAGCCATAGTTTTTTTTTTGCAGAGTTTTTTACAGTAGTCTATTGCACCTGTTTTATTTAATATTGTTATTGCTTGTGATAAATCTTTTTTTGTCTTAACAGATTTGTTTAATATTTGTATTATTTTTTTGTCTTTTTTCAAAGCCTTTATTATCGGAAGTGTTTTTTTCCCTTGTATGATATCCGACCCCACTGCTCTACCTTTGTTCATTTCTAAATCCACGTCCATTAAGTCATCATGGATTTGAAATGCGATCGCTATGTTTTCAGCGTAATCTTTTAACTTTTTGATTTGTCTTTTGTTAGCTCCACCAAGTATCGCTCCAATTTCAATTGATGCTTTTATAAGTTCGGCAGTTTTTTTTGTCGCCATGTCCAGATATTCTTTTTCTGAAACTTTTTTTTTATTTTCAAAAGCAACATCCATTACTTGTCCTTTGTTAACAAGATAATATGCTTTGTTATAAACATTGATTGCTTCTGTGATTTTTTTAGGCTCGATTTTTGATTCGGTTAAGCATTCAGATCCTATTATTAGAAGAATATTTCCAGCAATTATTGTATTAGCAACAGCATTTTTTGATGATTTTTTATTGAACAAAACACCTGCATATTCCTTTTCACAATGCTTTTTTAGGAAATAATCTTTTAACTCTTTTTGAACTGTTGGCATACCTCTTCTTTGTTCGTCTTCATCCATTAAATCATCATGTATTAGTGTTGAGTTATGGAACAATTCAACACTTAGCGCTTCTGAGATGATGTTCTTTTTTCCATCAACACCTTTATATGCTTGAAGTAAAATTATTGGTCGAAGTCTTTTTCCACCGGAGAGAACAAATTGTTTTATAATTTTTTCAAAAGAAGTATTGTCTAGTTTTTTATTAATCAGTGTTTTTAGTTCTTTGTTTATTTCTTTTTTAATTTAATGACTTCTTTTTCAAAATAACTCATGTTAACTTTAAGAATGAAAGCTTGCTTTAAATATTTTGTTTTCAAGTCCTATCGCGATGTTATAATCGGTGGTAGAATTGTGTTGGTTCAGAATATGTTTCTTTGAAATGTTTTTGAAATCTTTTAATGTAGGTTGTGGAATTCAGTGTTAGTCCTGCTATGCTTATGGATGCAAATGCTTTTTTCTGAGCTATTGAAACTCCGCTTTTCGCAATTTGTATTGCACCATATATTGCTATTGGTGCTAAAAGTCCTATCGTTCCAGTAGTTATTGCTCCTAATGCCAGTACTCCTGCATAGGCAGTTTCTAGTACGCTGTTTGTTGCGGTTATTTGCCAGGATTCTTTATGTATTATTTTTCCTATTGTTTCTTGGTCTTCTTTGAAAAACATTCCACCCACATACATTTTTACTCCATCTTCTAGATATTTTCCTATTTTGAATGATTTTTTGATTATTGTTCTTAAAATTTTTGGTTCAATATGTGCATCAATTCCTTTTTCTAATCTTTTATATGCTTCATCTATGAATAAATGAATTTTTTTTAAGAATGTTCGTTCGCTGTAGTTATAGAAGCGAATTATCTCTTTACTTATTATTCCTGTCTCTGCGATTTGCTTTTGTATTTTGTCTTCAAGCAGAATGTTTTCTTCTTTCATTAATTAATAAGAAATACGAACAACTTAATAAATGTTACTATTATTCAGTGATTATTTCTGCTTGAAATTTGTAAATTTTGTTTTCAGAATCCTGCCAAGCATTAAAAGGAAGACCTGCTTTTTGACATAAACAATTCAAGAATTGACCAACAGTAAAATTATTTTCAGTTGCAACCTGTGGAAGTAATAAACCAGAACCAAAAAGGCCTTTTATAATAAGACCATCAACACCAATTATTATTTCTCGAAAATAATCTTTAGGACTATTTACCATAATCAATTCAGGCACACTAAGAATTGAAACTTCTATTTTTAAATCTCTAAGTTCGCTTTTTTCTAACGGTGGAAATCTAGCATCATGAAAAGCAGCGCTTCTTGCAGCTTCAATAACTGCCTTATAAAGAGGCATAATTGGGTACGGAAAACCAATACAACCTCGAAGATTTCCACGTTTATGAAGTGTTACGAACAAACCTCTTTCCTCATTTAAATGAATAACCTCATTTATATTGGGTTCGTCTTGAAAAAACCAAGTCTTTATAGATTCTCTGGCAAAATCCAAAATAAGTTTTTTATCCTTTTCATCCATATCGAAGAATAAACATCCTCTTTATTTAAATCTTACTTAGCTTTCTTAAATTTTGTGAGAAATTGAGTGTTTTCTTTTTTAATTCTATCACAAGCATTCATTATTGCTTTTTTTGCATCTTTCTTACTGTTACCAGTTTCGACAATTATTTTAGGTATGCCAATAAGAGGATGTTCAATGTTATATGCTGCAATTTTTATATCTGCATCGTTCCAAAGTTCTTCTTTTAAGGCATTTACAAATGTATGATCAGTACCTTTAAGTTCAAATACAACTCGATACTTTGTGTCCTCTAGAAATTTTATTTCCATGTCAATCTGGAAAAGACCTTTATTTATAAATTTAACTATTAAAAAAGGTGTTAAAGAAGGCCAAATAATTTGACTATAAAAAATAAGTATAATAGTATAAACATCCAGCCTTTCCATCTAGAAACTTTCTTGTCCCTCATAATGAAAAAGAAAAGTAATGTTGTTAAAAACATGAAAGGCACTCCAAAAGTCATCATGGTCGTAGTAACTTTAAGGTTTGATATAAGAGCGGAAATTCCTATTACAATAAAACTGTTAAAAATATTTGATCCTAAAACATTCCCAATTGCCATTGCTGATTTACCTTTTTTTGTAGCAATTATGGTGACTGAAAGTTCTGGAAGTGATGTTCCAAGAGCAACAACTGTTGCAGCGATGACTTCTGTTCCAAAAGATAGTATTTCTGAGAGTTTTATTATTGAAACAACTGTGTATTTAGCACTAAAATAAATTGCTACGGTTGTTATCAATAAAACTAAGATATTTTTGCAGAGTTTTTTTTTATCACATCTAGTTCTTACTTTTTCATCTAATTCTATTTGTACTTTTTCTTTTTTATAAAAAATGTGACCGAGGTATATGATGTATCCAAAAATGCAGACTAATCCTTCAATAAAGCTAAATGTACCATCTAAGCTCATTATGAGAATAAGTATTGTTGAGGCGATTAGTAGTGGCATGTTAAAGTTAATCTCTTCAAAGCTGTTTTTCATTAGTTTTGTAATGATTACTGATGCACCAAAGACTAGTAATATATTTGCGATATTTGAACCAACAACATTTCCAACAACGATTTCTGATGATTTATGGATAACTGCAAGTATTGATGATGCGAGTTCTGGAAGTGAGGTTCCAATACTTACAATGGTTACACCAATTATAAATGGACTCATCTTGAAGAACAAACCAATTTTCTCAGCAGCTGTTGTGAAGAAATCTGCACTTTTAACAAGAATTATGATACTAACAATTAGCATAATTATCCAGAGTATTATTGTAATCATTCTTGTTCTTTTAACATCTTGTTCTTTTTATTAGTTGTCTTTTTCAAATCTAAAACAAGTGACTTTTATGTGTTCAATTCTTTTTTTATGATGCTCCATGATTTTTTTTATTGGAAAGTTGAATTCAAACTTGTTTGTGCAAATGAAACTATTTGAGTTGGCTTTTTCTTGTATGAACTTTTCAGTTTCAGTCTTGTGAAACGTGTAGATAACTGGTGCTGTAAGCATAGCTTTTTTTAAGAAGTCAGAATCAGCGTGTTTTTCTTTTGTTCCAAATGGCGGGTTTTGAATAACAACATCAGTTTTTTCTTGAAAAAATTCTAAATCTTTCTTTATGAGTACATATTTTTCTTCTGAAATCTCTTCAAAATCCAGGTTTTCTTGTAATATTTGGACTGCTTTTTCGTCTTTTTCTATAAAAAACACTTTTTTTGTTCCTAAAAGTAGACTTCCAATACCAAGTGTTCCTGTTCCTGCTCCAAAGTCAGCAATGATTTTTCCTTCAATGTCTCCTTTAAGCATTGCAAACCATAATACTTCGGCAGCTATTTCGGAGTCTGTTGGGTATTGTTCCATCATAACGTTTGGGTTTTCAAAGGTTTTTAGTTTTGAAAGCCTTACTGCCAATTCTTTTTTACTCATTATTTCATCGTGTTTTTTTGTTGTTTATAAATCTTTCAAACAAAAAATAGTTACTTTACAGTGGTAAAAAAGCGAAAGATTTAAATACTTATTAAAATTAATAAGATAAAATAGAGGTGAAAACTATGATTAAAAACAAAATAATCGAATACAATAAGATATTTGCCTTAGCTTCGACGGCAGTTATTGGGGCAATGACAAGACCTATAATACCAAGATTATTTTTCGAGAAGCCATTAAATCCATTATATAGTGCTGATGAAATAGACTTTGCAACTAAAACAATGAATGATGTTAAAAAGTTTGCAGAAGAATTTACAAAAACACTTCATGATTTAAACTCAATATTGTTTGCAGAAACAAAAGTAGATAATGCAATACACCAAACAAATAATTATGCAAAAACCTTATACAATCAACAAAAAAATATACAATGAAAAAACCAAAAGACTCACTTGATTATTCACTCTTCACAGTATCTGTAAAAGCACTACAAGAAACATGGAGAATGCTAGAATTTCAGATAAAAGAAGTCACAGAAAAAAAGAATGATTTAAACAAAAACCTGAAATTTTCAATAAACTATGATGATGTGGAAAAAACAAGTGGTTATCTTGATGAAGCAAAAAACTATCTTTCACAGGCAAGATTAGAAATAGAGAAAGAGATAGCCCAATTAAATGAACTTTCACGAAACTATCTGGAAGGAAAAGTGCAAGATCTACACAAATCAACAATTCAAGTGTCAAATAGTTCAAAATTTTTTGATAAAATGGCAGATGCCACCAAATACCTAGACTTATCAAATAAAAGCTTTGATATAATGCGACAAGCTTATATACAAAGAAATTAATTATAAACCATGAATGAAACTAAAGATATGTCTTTAATAGAAAGACTTAATGAAGAATTAATGTATATAAATATACCTTACACAAGATTAGAATCTTTAGAGAACAAATCAGGCCTTTTAGTAAACTTTTTTGGCAAAATCAACCCTTATTTTTTAGAAAGATCCATGACGATATGTCAAAAATATTCTGAGTTGGTAGAAAAATATAATCACAGAATAGATGAAATGGGTTATTTATTCGCTGGTTGTCAAAGAGGTTTGGCCTTTAACGCAGAAAATACTTTTGAAGGATTAACAAATTATGTCCAAGACTGGCCTTCCCTAAATGAACTGCATGAAGAAATGAAATCTTTTAGTAATTATTTGAAAACAACAGCAAAGATTATCAAAGAAAAAAATGTGAATGAGTTAGATTCTGAAACGAAAAATATGCTTTCAAAAGTTAAGATTAAAGATGATTCAGAGAAATTTTCAAGTTTAATGATGGGAATTGCTGAAAAATATGATGAACTTTTGAAATCAAGTGAGAATGTTGAAGAATTTATTTTAGGTTCAGCCTCACGAATAAAAAACTAAACCAACTATTTTCTCAAAAAAAAGAATATTTATCCATATAAATATTGGAACCTGTAATATAATAATTTAGAGCATAATAATATTTAAAAACTATCATTTTCTCACTTTGTATTGGGGTGATTAAGCATTATAGGCGTAAAAAAGGTTAGAGATATTGCTAAAGAAATCTTTGACATAAAGAATACTTTAAAGTCAGTTTTTAAAGCAATAAAAGATGATTTAGATATGCATCTTGACTCGATAAATCAGAATACTAATGAGATACAGGGAAACTATGAGTATCTTTTAAGATTGGAAGCAAAGGTAGATAAGCTTTCGGAAAAAGTTGATGATCTTCAAATGCAGGTTAATCCTCACTTTTATAATGATTCTTTTGACAATATAAGCCTTTCTCCTAGAGAAGAGGAGGTTTTTGTTGTAATCTACTCTGTGGATGAGGGAATAACAGTAGATGAGATCGCACGTAAATTAGGTTTAACAAAGGCACTTGTAGAAAGATATGTAAATTCTCTAATTTTTAAGAAGATACCTGTTGTTAGAAGAAGTTTTGATAATGAATATCTCTCTTTAGAGTATAACTTTAAAGATTTGCAGGCTCGAAAAAATATTTTGAAGCTTAATGGTTCTGCAACTCAACGATTGGTTTCAAAAGAAGCCATATAAGCATCATATAAGCTCACTTTTTCTTTAAGTTTTATGGATAAAAATAATAAATTAGTTTTAAATTTATTTTTTTAGTTTTTTTTAATTAATATAGTATATACTATAAATTGTTATTACAATATATTGTACTAACAATAAATAGTTTATCCAATCAATAGTTTAACCTATATATTTTACAAACTATATATTTTATAACCAATAAGTTTTTAAACGATGAAACTAGATTTAACTTGATGGGAAAGCCAGATACAGTGACTAACAAAAAATTACAGAAACAAAGTAGGAACCAAACAAGCAGTGACAAAAAACTGAAGACAAAAACACGCAGAGAATCGGAGTATCTTCAACTCAAAGGTTTCTTAAGCTTTCTCATACTACATGAACTCAAACAAAAGAGGTTGTGTGGTGAGGACTTGGCGAAAAAGGTGGGTGCTAGAAAGGGTGTTATTTTAACACCCGGCACCATTTATCCAGCTCTAAAAAAACTTAGAAACAAAAAACTCGTTAAGTACAAACGTGATGGGCGAAAGAAAAACTATTTTTTAACAGAGATTGGCGAGGGAGAGTTAGAAATATTATATGAGCTTTTTAGTGATTACTTCTATGGTTTAAAACATCTAATAAAAAGAAATTGAATTAAAAATTTTAATTTTTGCTTAAAAATTTTAATTATACATTTTTGACTCAAAAAGAATTTTTTGAAGGGTTGGTTTCATCGAGTCAATAGTTTCATAAAACTTTTCATCATCCATTATTTCTTCAGGAATCGTCATAGAGTGTTTATTAACAATTCTTCTGTGTGTGACTTTTGAAGTATAATAAATGGCTGCAGAGGTGACTGCTAACCCAATAGCTATATAGGGGTTTATTGGAAATGTAAATATGCCTGCAATAAGGCTTAGATCTCCTAATCTCATTATCTTTTTGGATTTATTACGACCTTGAATAATTGCTGAAGATATATTGTCTGCAAGTGTATTTATCTTTATTGTTAAAGATATTTCTTCTGTTGTTAGATGACCTACACAGTAATTGTGGAGCATGTTCATATAATCATATTTTGTTGAGGATTTGTAATTAGGGTTGTTATACATCTTTATTTGATTAAGTGTTGTTTCTATTACTAAATCTTCAATTGTTTTTGATGTTGAATCCTTTTGTTTAGATATTTTCCAAAATCTCATTATAATCACTGATGGTAATATTATTTTTCATTTAAAGATATTTTTTTCTCAAATATCCTCTTTCTTTCTTTAAAACCCCGTCTTTTTTATTGAAATAACCTCTTCTAAGTGTTTTCTCGTCGATAAACAAAAGTTTTAAATAGGTGAAGTTCGTATAATGTATATTATACGAACTTTTCACGGTTAAAATAAATGCAAAAAGGTGATAAAATGTCTGAAAAGAAAAGTAAAGCCCGTAAATCAGGTGGCTCAACAGTAGGAAAAGAAGTTTTAGTAGGACTTGTCTGTCTTGTACTTGGCGGATCAAACCTATTAAATGAGTTTGGAATGCTTTCTTATGAAATAACAGTTCCAAACATAATTGCAAATGCGCTTTTAGCAATTGCAGGTTTGTTGTTGTTGCTTCAAGCATATAAAATTGCAAGGCATCATTTCTTTTCGCATCATTTTTTAGAGTAAGTGAGGTAAGATGCTTAAAAAGCTTGATGTTGAGTTAAAACTAAGAGGTTTTAGCCCAAGAACTGTTGAATCTTATCTTTATTATAATAAGCAGTTCATAAACTTTTGTTCTAAACCTGCAGACTTAGTTTCTGAGGATGACATCAAGTCTTTTTTATCTTATCTTTTATCTGAGAAGAAAGTTTCTAACGCAACACTTGCATTAGTGAAATCTGCTTTAAAGTTTTATTATGATGAGATTCTAAAGATGAATATTGTTAATATTAAAACTCCAAAAATCGCTCAGAAATTACCGGTTGTACTTACAAGAGAGGAAATAAAGAGGCTAATATGTGGTGCTGGTTCAAAAAAAACTGTGCTTATAATTAAGCTTCTTTATTCATCAGGAATGCGTGTTTCAGAGCTGGTAGGTCTTAGGGTTTCTGATCTTGAGTTGGAGTCAAAAAGTGCATGGGTTCGTGGTGGAAAAGGTGCTAAAGATAGATTAGTTATTTTGTCTGATTTGGTTGTAAAAGACATTTATAAATATTTAAAAAATCGTTCAGAGGATTTATTATTTAATGGTAGAAATGGCAATTTATCGACGAGAAATGTGCAAAAAATTGTGTCTCTTGCGGCGAAGCGTGCGGGTATTTCAAAGGTGGTTACACCTCATACTTTAAGACATAGTTTTGCAACTCATCTTCTTGAAAATGGCACTGATATCAGGGTTATTCAGGATCTTTTAGGTCACGCTAATCTTCAGACAACACAGATTTATACCCATGTTTCTAATGCTGAAAAACGCAAAGTAAAGAGTCCTTTGGATCAATTGTAGGTTTTTATTTTTTTTAAAAATTTTAATCAAAAATTAAATCTTTTAAAACCACTTTTTTTGTTTTATTAATTGTATAAACTATATGTTGTTTATACAATTAATTGGTTTAGCAATATATTGGTTAAACAATAAATTTGTTTTTTTAATATCTAAAACTTTTAAGCAAAAATTGAATTATTCAGAAGTGGTTTTTTATGAGAAATTAACTTTTAACCAGTTCCACAGATTATTACCTAAAGATCGTCCCTCCTCGATGTCCTTGGCAATTTTAATAAGATTTTGAGCTTCCCTTGGACTACTAGACATCTTAGCAAGTTCCATAATGTAATTGGCCATGGTTTTTCTCATGCTTTTCATAGGACCTTTGAAATGATGTTTCTCATAATATTCAAGCATATCTAATGCTTGATTAAAATGCTTTTTTATTGTAAGGTCCTTTACTTCTGAAAGAATAACTATTCCAAATTTATAACTGTAATGCTGAATAACTTCTTTTTGATCAGGATATCTTTCCTTTGCGGTTTGAATAAGTTTTAGTCCCTCCTCAAATTTTTTATGAATCTTACTCTTATTCATGGCTTCTTTACACATGCTTTCGGCTACTTTTTTTTCAGTTATACTAATTATGGAATCAGCCTTTATATCTTCGAAATCTCTTTTTGCTTTGAGAATCAAGACATATGCTTCATCAAACTTATTGTGTGTGATTGCATTACTCTCTGCATCATTAAGTATGTGTTGGACGATAATTGAAAGTCCTTGTTTTAAAATTTGTTCAAGTTCTTCTTTCGCTTCCTTTGGAACACCCATTGATTTTATGGCTTTTAAGTATTCTTCTGCGTCAGCTTTTGCTTCATCATAACGACCGAATCTTGCTGCGGTATCAACGTCTTCAAGAAGAATATAATATACCTCTGAATACCCATGGATAACTTTTTTAAATAAAAATTCGTGTTTTTTAAGAATATTAAATGCTTTTTGCATTTCAATCCTTGCTTCTTTGGCGCGACCAAATTTAGCATGTTGTTTAGCTTCTTCTATAATTTTATTGACGATGATTCCTTGTTCTATTGATTCTTTCAGTTCTGTTTCTAATTTTCTTGCTTCTTCAATTATTTTTTCATCTCCATCTTGTTTTGCATACAAGTTAACAAGTGCAGCATCTTCTTTTATTTGTGAGAAATTGTTTGTTAATATGTGTTCTACAGCATCAGCTCTTATTGAATCAAAAATATCATTTTTTAGTTGATTTGCCTCTTTTAAATATTCAGCTAATCTATTTTTGCATTCTTGAAGTTTTAAGCTGTTTTGTGTTGTTGGATTTGTTTGTAAATTTCTTTGTAAATCAAAAAAAACATTTGATTCGTTTTGTATTTTGTGTGCGACGTTAACCAGTTCGTTGCAATTGTTTCTGGTTTCTTTTGACATTCCATATACTGATGAACTGCCGATACTGAAAGCAAATGCGAATAATAAGGCTTTTGTTATTGGTCTTCTCCAATGATTTTTTATTCTTTCAAATTTTTGATTTGTCTCATCTGCAAATTTATTTAATCCTCTTTGTGTTTGTTTGTTAAACTCTGGTTCAAGAATATGTACTATTTTGTTTCTTATGTTGGGATTAATCATTTACTTTTATCATTTAGATTAATATTTATAAATACTTTTCTATTTCCGTTGTTTTAATGGGTGATATTTATTTTTAGAAAGGTAGAACAACAATCTTTGGATGATTTGGTTTTTGGCATAGAAAGGGGTTTGACTGCTTTATTCCATACTTTGTCTAAAGATCAGAGTGTTTTGAATCTTTCAGGTCAGAGGCTTGCAAGATTGCTTTATGTTATGGAAAAGCCTTATGTAAAATTTGATGAGAAACAGTTTTCTTTTATTTTTAAAGATAATTTATCTAATTATGATTCTATGTTGGAGCAAGTGGCTTTTGATAAGAATAAACACATTGTTTCGGTTAATCTGAAGCAGGCTAAAGAAACTTCTTATGCTCTTTTAAAGACTATGAAAATTGCATCTGCTTATTCTAATAGTTTGGAGCTTTTGAATAAGAAAAAATTGTTGTCTCACACTTTTAAATCGTTTTATTTGACAAGAAAGAAGGATTACTCTATTAATGCATCTCCTCAGGCTATTTCTAGTCTTGTTTACAGGTTTAATAACTGTGATTTGAAGAAAACATACTTTCAAATTAATAAGCCTCAGAGACTTGTTTATGACTCTTTTGCGGACAAGTCTGATACGCGATTGTTCTTGGATTCTGTTGGAGGCCTTTTCAAAGGCGTTTCTGATAAGTTTCAAGAGTCCTCTTTCTTTCTTTTTGATCCTTATTTTTATAATTGCATGTTTTCTTCTTTTGATGTTTTTTTTAACTTTTCATATTATTTTGAGAGCCGTAGAGATTATTATTTGGTTTTTTCTCGTGATAAGAAGGATGAGAAGCGAAAGAAAAAATATGAGGGGCGATTTAGGTCTTGAGGGTTTTTTTCGGAGATTTTTTATCATAAAACCGAAAACTTTATAAACTTTAATCACTATACAGTAACAAAAGAGGTGTTTTACTATGAATACCATACAAAAAGTCACAAACTGGATTAAACAATATATACCAATTTCGAACAAAAGATTTACACAAGCAATTGATGAAATCAGATCAAAATATACTTCTCAAGCAGCAGATTTAGAAAAAGTACAAGAAGATTTTAACTTAAAATTCAATAATACAAACCAAACAATCGATGGACTGACCAAGAACGTTGATGGATTAACAAAAAATGTTGATGAAGTAAAGGAAGAACAAGGAAAAATACAGGTAAATTATAAAACCTTAGACTCAAATCTTCAGGAATTCAAAACAATTGTTGATGAAGTACAAAAAGGAAAATATGTTTCTAAAATCAAAAAAGTCAAAAAACCAGAAATTCTTGAAGAAGCAATAAAACTGCTCGACAAAAAATATGATGGCACAAGTGACATTGCAGTTATTGCAAAAGAAAAATATCCATCTGGAAAAGAAGTCATAGTGTATGAAGTTATGGGACAAATAAGAAAACTCTCAGCAGAAGAAGTATATGCACAAGTAAAAGAAACAAAAGCCTACAGAAAAGCAGAAGCAAAAACAGTAAAACCATCAACAAAAACAGCTAATTCTTACGAATTGTTGATGGAACCTGTCAATGAAGTAATAGGCTACTTTAAAAGACAAAAGCTTGCAAAGCTCATAACTCAATATGAAAACCAGCAAGGAGACAAGGATGCAAACAAAAAACTTGTTGAAAACATAGACTTGCCAGATAAAAAATCAGAAGAAGACATCAAATACACATACAAAGGACTGGAAAAAACAATAAGCCAAGAAACAATTGAAAGTATAAAAGAACAAAACGCACGAGAGCTTGAAGCTGCAAATACAGAGAAACTAAACAAGATGGTAGAATGCAGTGCAGACGCATTAAAAGCAGTTTACAAAGGGATGGTTAAAGTAAAAAACAAGATAAGAGACTCAAACTTTTTCTTGTTTGACTCAAATTTTTATGATTACTTGACAGATAATCCTTTAGAATTTTTCTCAAACATGAGTGCTTATAGAAGTAATAAAACAAACTATCAAGTATTCATTAATGCAGGAAGAAAAAAATAAAAATATTTTTTTTAACTTTTATTTATGGATTTAACATTCTATCAACAACCATGTGTTCACTTCGTAAGTTCAATATCTCGAAACGATTCAAATTATTAACTTCACTAATTAGTTTTCTCATAGCTTGTAATTCGTTTGTTTCTTTATTTTCAATGTTGAGACCTTCTTGGATTTTAGCTATTGCATCATTAATATTTCCATGTTCAAGAGAATTAACTGCATCTTCAATAAGTCTGTTAAAGCTTGAAAGTTGTCTTTTAACAATAGATTCAATTTTTAGTAATTCTTCTTCTAAATGCTCTTTGGTCTTACTAATGCTCATTATCCTTTTAGTCATTGCTTGTGCGGCGGCAGTCTGTTGAGGAGTTACAGCTGCTGCACTAGTTCGTGCTCTTATTAAACTCTTAAGTCTATTTTCTAAATTAGTTACACTTTTTTCTTCTTTCCAAACAGAAAGATCAATTCTTTTAATACTATCAGTAAGATCATTGAGTTCTCTGACAACTCTACAATCATTTTTTACAGTTGGAAGAATTGATTTCAGAACATTCAGTCCTCTTTGACTGTAGTTTTTTAATTGATCTGAATCTCTAGGCCCCATTTTTTCTACTTGCTGTAAAAAGGATAAAACATCTACTAGTTTTGTTCTTAAGTCTCTTGTGACATTAATTTCCAATGCTTTCTCTAGCTTGTCCAACCCTTTTATTGCACTGTTTTCTTTATCTAGTAGTTTTTCAGAGATATTATCATCTTGTTTTATTTCTGTTAGCTCTCTTTGTGCTTTCAATTTCTCTTTTTGAGCACCAAATGCCATAGTTGATGCTTCTGAGTGTCCGGCACTAAATGACTTTAATATTGTGCTGAATAAGAGTATGAAGACTATAACTAATATTATTCCTATAAATGTTGGTCCAACACCACCGATAATTCCGACTGCCATACTTGATTGTATTGCAAAGAATGATAGTGGTAGTGATACTGCAAGCTTTAATCCTTTGGTTGCGAAAAGGTCTTTTAGTCTTGGTGTAAATGATAGTGTTGCGTGAATTATACCCATACATAAGAAAAACAAAATTGTTATTGGAATCCATGCTTTTTCAGAGTAAGTTAATTTTGCTGTTTCATAAACATCTTCGGTGACAATAAAGTTAACAACATCATCCATTACGTTTCCGATAGTATACCATGCATTTGTTGCAGCGCTTACAACTGGAACAATGCCTATTCCGACCAGAATTAATATTAGTACTAAACTTAGTTTTTTATTCATTATAAAACACCTCATGAGCGTATTGACTATTTTATAGTTGTATTTCTTGTTATTCTACTATTTAAATTTTTCTACGAGAATGATGGTTCTGATAGTATTCTTTCGATGATTCGATTTTCGTCGCTAAGCATTCTTAATTCGCTCATATCAAGATGTTTTATCTCTTCACTTAGTTTGTGAAGCTCGGATAATTCCAATGTCTGCTTGTTTTCAATATTTAATCCTTCTTGCACTTTTCCAAGAGCTCCATTTATGTTATCGTGCTCTAAGCTGCTTATTGTTTCGTTGATTAATGTATTGAATTCTTGTAGGTGGTTTTGGACTTTGTTTCCAACTGATGTAATCTTCGTTTCTAATTCTTTTTTGTGTTCGTACATACTTTCAAGCCTTCCGGTGATTGCCTTTAGACTTGCTTCTTGTGTTGTTGAAAGAGTACTGCCTTTCCTGCTTTCAGAAAGATGTTTTAAATGTGTTTCAAGGCTCTTATCTTTAATCATGTGTTCCCATGCTGACAAGTCAATTTTTTTTACTTTGTGGATGATTTTTTTCATTTCGTTTAGTGTTTTAAAATCATCTTTTATTGTCGGAAGCAGTGTTTTTAAGATGTTTAAGGCTCTCTGGACATATTTGTCCTTTGTATCAGAGTCTCTTACACCTATTTGTTGTACTACTTTTAGTATTTTTAGGATCTTTGCAAGTTTGCTTTTGAGTTCTTCATTAACGTGTGATTGTAGGGTTTTATCTAATTTGTCAAAGTCTTTGATTGCCTTGTTTTCTTTTCTAATTAGATTCTTTGCTTTTTTAACATCATCTTGTGTTGTGTTCAAAGATTTTTCAGCGATTAGTTTTGTTTCTTTAGCTTTATATGCTTGCTCTGCAGCACTGCTATGTCCTGCGCTAAAAGAATGAAAAATTATTAGCATTAGCATTACAATTACTATTATGAATATTACTGCCATAACTGTAGGTCCTAATCCTCCAACAAGGCTTATTGCGAGTGCTGATTGTATTGCAAAAAGTGATAGTGGTAGTGATACTGCAAGTTTTAATCCTTTAGTTTTAAACAGGTTACTAAGATGTGGTGTGAATGTTACTGCTGCATGAATTATTCCCATTACAAGGAAGAACAGTAAAAATATTGGTAGCCATGGTTTTGAAGGGTACATTGCTGCAGCTGTTGCCCAAGAATCATTAACAACTAAAAAATTTGCGAAATCATTCAAAATTCTAGTAACAGAATTAAAGGCTGAATTTGCAGCACTAACAAATGGTATAATGCTTACTATTGCAATATAAAGGATTGATATTTTTGATAATATTTTATTATTCATTTCTGACACATGTTATTTTATGATTATATTATTTAAATCTTTCTAAAAGAAATCATGATATTTATTCATGAAGCATTTTAAGCTCTTTTTTTTCTAATTTTATAAAACCTGCTATTTCGCGTTTAATCCTTTCAAGTTTTTTCTTTAACAAATCACTTTTTTGACTCACATTTTCTTTTGTATTTTCTTTAAAACAATCGATAAATTCTATCGACCCATCCAAAAACTCGCTTATTGTTTTTGCTTTTTCAACTAGTTGTTCAGCTACAAATAATTTTTCTTTAGACGATTCTTTTTTCAACTTTTCGAGAATATTTTCTTCAAGCCGAAAGATAAATCTTTCAAAAGATTTTGCTTTTTCTAAAAGAAGTTTTATTCTCTCAAGCTTTTTTTTGATTTTTTCTTCAGCATGACTATTTTTTTTAATAGTTTGATCTTCTTTTTTAAGAACTGTTTTTGCATCTTGTATAAATCCCCACATTCTGAGATTATTACACTCTTTTATGGCGGATTCAAGGTCTTTGTACTCATCATAACTTCTTTTCAAAGCTAGTTCTTCCTCTGCTTCTGTGCTTGGTTTAACTTTAAATTTCAGAACTTCTTTTGTTTGATCCCACCAATTCATATTAGTCTTATCATTCTTCTGCTTATTTAAATCTTTTTCTTCTTTTCAAAGTTGTCAAACAAAAGAAAGTTTTGTATATTTTGAATTTGCAGGGTTTGTTTAGAAAATATTGTTATTTGTTGATCTTTTAGCTATTGCTTTTGGTTTGATTCCAATGCTTAATAGCGTTGGTGTTATAGCCTTTGTTTGCAGAGATAATCATAAATTTCTTGTTTGCCGCAGGAGGATTATTTTTGATAGTTGGTGCATTTATGGGTTACTGAATAATTTTTTTTGTTTATTTGAATAGCGTCAATAATGTTGTAGAATAATAAGTTATTGATTAATTAAAAATTTAAGAAAAAATGATTATTTTTTTCTTTTAACAAATTTTGATTCCACCTAATGGTATTATGCCCTTACACATTAAATACATAAGTATCATGCCAACAATGAAAAAAATAATTCCTGCACCTATTGGATGCTGTAGCCATCCTTTTTTATTATTCATTAAATATCACCTATAATACATCCTTATTATAACTATTTAAATATTTCTATTTTCGACAGATAGCAATGAATGTGCTTCCTAAAAGATATTCTTCAATCTTAACATTTTTGAAAACTTCATTGATTATTTTTAACAAGTCAGAATTTTCATTATAACTTTTAGACCATCTTACTAATTTAAGCAGAGGATTTAACCATTTATGCTTGCTTAATTTCTTACAATCAAGAATAACCATTAAACCGTTTTTTTTTAAAGAATTGTAACAATTATTTAAAGCTTCTAATGGCTTTGGCATAGCACTAAGTGATGTGATTGCAATTATTGCGTCTAAAGAATTTTTTTTTAAACTTAACTTCGAAGCATCCTCTTGTATCAAGGTTACATTGGACCATTTATATCGACGAACAATTTTTTTACACTGTTTAATCATTTCATTAACATAGTCCACGCCGATTAGTTCACCTTTAGAGCCAATTTCTTTTTCTATGCGCTTGAAAGTTAGTCCAGGACCACAACCAATGTCTAATACTTTGAAGCCTTTATTTAAGCTTAAATGATTTATTGCTTTTTTTCTTAAAAAAAAAAAGTATCCGAAGAAGGACACTTCAAGACGATACAATAGTCTTGAACGACCCCAGTAAGAATATACTTTGTTAACAGTATCTAATGAATATTCTTTTTTACTCATGATTATAAATAGTTTTCAAGCTTGATATTAAAATATTTCTAAAACAAGTTAATAATTTTTAGAATTTGTTGTTTTTATTCTATTTTTACTTTTTTGCCAACTGCTTGTCCTGGCATTCCGGTTTCGAACAATGTTTTTAGAAAACCTTGAGCAAAACCTTTAAGTGCTATGTT
>Ga0180007_10001011_pt1 | contig 41022 bp, 33 predicted proteins | sample MM_PC_MetaG_FD_121122 | JGI IMG/M metagenome (GOLD analysis project Ga0180007, IMG submission 121122) | Groundwater microbial communities from the Aspo Hard Rock Laboratory (HRL) deep subsurface site, Sweden - MM_PC_MetaG | ecosystem: Environmental > Aquatic > Deep subsurface > Groundwater... | reverse complement strand
CGCCGAGGGGCGCGAGCACGCGCTCCCTCATGAAGAGGTCGAAGCGTCGGCCCGAGAGCCGCTCGATTACGGTGCCCATGACGCCGAAGCCCAGGTTGCAGTACTCGTAGAAGCGGCCGGGCGCGAGCCGGGGATCGGCGCCCGCGTGGCCCGCGTGGCCCGCGTCGCCTGCGTGGCCCGCGAAATGGGCCCCGCCTTCCCAGGCTTCTCCTCCGGGCTCGAAGAACTCGCGGAGCGAGCGCGCGAGGGGAAGGGTGTAGCGCTCGACGTCGCGGAGCGACGACACGTGGGATAGGAGCATGCCCGGCGTGATCGGGAGCTCGGGGAACGCGGGATTGCGGAGGGGCCAGCCGAGGTAGGCGGAGACGTCGGCGTCCAGGTCGAGGAGGCCCTCCTCGACGAGGAGCATGCACGCGACGCCGACGAAGGGCTTCGAGATCGAGGCGACGCGGAACCGCGTGTCGGCGGTAACCGGAAGGTCGAGCGACGGCTCCCCCTCGACGATCCTGCGCCTGCCGAGGTAGCGCTCGATGGTCGGCCTGCCTTCCTCCATGGCGACGAATGATAGGCCCGAGAGCTCGGCTCCCGGAATGGCGGCTATTCTGTCTAGGCGGTCGTAGAGGGCGCGCTCGGCCGAGCCGCGGCCGGCGGGTTGTTCGCGTTCGTTCATGATAGCGCCTATAATGCCTCCGCCCGGCCGTTCTTGACAAGCGGATACCGCGCTTCCATACTAGCCGGCGCGAAGGTCCCGCCGCGCATGTCTCCGCCACGCGCCGCCACGCGCGCAGACGCGCCGTATCCGCTCGGCCGGGCCGCGTAATCCTTGCGGCGGAGCGACTATGAGGCGATTCTTCGATCCGAGGGCCATCGCGACTGGCGTCGGCATGGCCGCGATCATATGCGCCGCGTCGCTGGCCGTCGCGGCCTACGGCCTGGAGAACGTCTATTACGCGTCGGTGTTCATCCCCCTCGCGATGCTGTGCTGCCTCGCTATAGCCTGGTTCTCTTTCTTGCGCGACGACGGCTTCTCCGGCGGGAGGGCGGGCGCTCCCGAGCCGAGTCCCGCGGAACCTGCCGTTATCCCTAACCCCTCGGCGTCGCCGGAAGCGGGAGCCGCCGCCTTCGAGGCCCTCGGGCGCGAGGCCCCGGGCGGGCCGGGGCTCGGCTTCTACGCCCCGCGCGACGGCAGCCTGGTCCGGCGAGGCTCGGTTTCCCGAACGGCCGAGGGGGGGCGCTCCGGCGCCGCGGCCCGGGCCGCCCTGCTCTGGGCAGCTATCTCGCTCGGCGCGGCCGCCGCGCTCCTGTACTCCCTCACGGGCGTGGGCGCGAGCTTCTACGGTTAAGCGGGCGACCAGGCGTCGAAAAAAGGCGGATCCCGGCATTCCGGAATCCGCCTCGCAGTTACGTCCGCGCGCCCTAGGGCGCCCGCGGTCCTAGTACTTGGCCTTCTTCAGGGCCGCCTCGCGCGCCTTGTTCCAGGCGCTTTCCAGCTTGGCGTATTCCTCTGTCGATAGCGACTTGTCCATGACTATCTGACCCTTGAACTTAAGGTTCGATAGGCCGAACGGCGCGTAGGGGAAGGTGAACGGCTCGAGCTTTGACGCCTCGAAGCCGCCGCCTCCGCAGACGAACGGCATGACGATGCTTTCCCCGATAAGGTAGGCCTCGGCCTTCGCGAACAGCTCGTAGCGTTTCTTAATGTCGCGCATTTCCGCCATCGCCGCCTCTACGAGCTTGTCATAGCTCGTCTTGCCGTCGGCCTGCTTGTAGGCGGGAGAGTTGTCGAGGAAGACGTAGTTGGCTCCGGAGACGAAGGGGTCGGTGTAGGTCTGGGGGTCGGCGTAGTCGGGGCCCCAGTTCAGCTCCATCATGGCGTAGTTGCCGGCGCGTCGGGTAGCGCTCAGGAAGCCGGTAGCGGGGAACGAGACCGGTATGACGTCGATGAAGTCCTTGCCTAGCAGGGTCTCGAGCTGCTGCTCGACGACCTGGACGCGGTTAACCCACTCGAAAACATTGTCCGCGCGGTACGGCATCATGATCTTGACCGGGAAGGTGGCCTTGCCGGCCAGTTCCTTCATCGCGGCGGCCTTGAACTCGAGGGCCTTGGCCTTGTCGAAGGTGGCTCCGGCCGAGATCGCGGCGAGGTCTCCGGTCGTTACGAAATCCTTGCCCGCGGCGTTGGTGAAGAAGGGCGGGGTTACGGTCTTGATGAGGCGGCGCTCGGGGGAGAACGGCTCCCAGGTAAGCATCGCGGCCTTGCGGTCGAAGGCGTGGAATATGGCCTTGCGGAAATTCTTGCTGTTCACGGCCACGGCCCAGTTCTCCGGCTCGTACTCGGCCGCGAAGGTCGGCTTGAAGTTGAAGCCGTAGAAGTAGGAGTAGGCGCTTATCTTGGTCGGGTGTATCTGGGCCTTCTTGGCGGGATCCTTCATCCAGGTATCCAGGATGCTCGAGGGGATGGTCGCGAAGGAGCTCTGCCCGCGGAGGAAAAGCTCGGGCGCGAGGGTCCGCGCTTCCTTATTATAACGGTATATCAGCCTCGGGATATGAACGTTCTTCTGGTCCCAGTACCTCTTATTCTTGGCGAGGACCCTCGAGACCTGGGGCTCGAACTCGGTCATGATGTAGGCGCCGTTCGACAGGACTGCCTTGTTATCCCGCCCGAAGGTTGCGCCCATCGAATCGAGGAACTTGCCGTTTGCCGGCAGGTAGGTCACGTAGCTGAGCATCGACAGGAAATAGGGCACGGGGGCCTTTAGGGTATATTGCAGGGTGTACTTGTCGAGGGCCTTGACGCCTACCTGGGAGAAATCGGATATCTTGCCCTCGTAGTACTCGTCGGCGCCCTTGATGACGGTCGACAGAGGGTCGACGATGGTCGAGGCGTTGGCCTTGGTCAGGATGTACTTGGCGGCGTCTACCCAGTCCTGGGCCGTGGTCTCGGCGTAGGGCTTGGCCTTCCAGTCGTACCACTGCACGCCCCTGCGGAGCTTGAAGGTCCAGACGAGGCCGTCGGGGGACGAGGTCCACGATTCGGCGAGGGAGGGCTTTAGGACGCCGTACTGGTCGTACTCTACGAGGTTGTCGACCATGTTGGCGAACATGAAATGCTCGTTCTCCGAGCCGGAGATGAGGTAGTTGAGCGTGGTCACCTCGCCCGAGTACATCTCGTAGTAGTCCCCGGACTTGCGCTGGGACCACGCCTGGCCGACCGCGAGTACGGCGAGGGCGGCTAGCGCGATAAGCTGCTTCTTCTTCATTAGTCGTTTCCTTGATAGAGAGGAATCGAAGGGGCGGTAACACCGTCGTAATAGGCAGTATTTCACCCTTTGAATGCTAAGTCAAATTATTCGTGAAATATTGTGTTGCGAAAAAGTAAAAGCACAGTTGCTTTTTTTTTATGGCGCGCTTGGGGGTAACCGTGCTACGATCGTACGACGTTCAATCCCGCGAGGAGGAGCGCCGCGACGACGCTCCGGGGGGTCCCGGTAGTCTCTCGCGGCCACGGTTCGATGCTCAAATACACGATCAAGCGGCTCGGCCAGTCGCTCATTACCCTGTTCATCGTCGTATCGGCGGTATTCCTCCTGATGAGGCTCCTGCCCGTCGAAGGCTATTTCGGCGACGGGTACGATAAGCTGTCCGAGAGCCAGCGCGAGGCGGTCCTGCAGAAGATGGGCCTCCTCGATCCGTGGTACGTCCAGATGGGCGCGTTCTATAAAGGCCTCCTGCGGGGCGACCTCGGCGTATCGACCATCTACCGCAAGGACGTACCCGTCCTGGAGGTAATCGGCCCGAGGGTGCCGTACTCGATGAAGTTCGGCATCGTCGCCACCTGCCTGGCCTTGATCGCCGGCCTCGGGATGGGCGTCTCGATGGCCAAGAACAAGGGCAAGGGCCTGGATAAGCTATGGACGGGCTACGTCGTGTTCGTGAACGCGGTGCCGCTGGCCGTCTACCTCCTGTTCATCCAGCTCTACGGCACGAGCCTCCTCGACCTGCCGCTCCTGTTCGATAAGTACATGCCCTCGAGCTGGATACTCCCCGCGGTCTCCATGTCCCTGGGGGGCATCGCCGGCTACGCGATGTGGATGCGCCGCTACATGGTGGACGAGCTAAATAAGGATTATATAAAGCTTGCCAAGGCCAAGGGCCTGTCGCAGTCGACCATTATGGTCAGGCACGTGATGCGGAACGCCTACGTGCCCATGGCCCAGTACCTGCCGGCCTCGATACTGATGACGATATCAGGTTCCATCTATATAGAGTCCCTGTATTCGATACCGGGCATGGGAGGGCTGCTCGTGGACGTAATCCAACGCCAGGACAACACGATGGTCCAGGCGCTCGTGCTCATATTCTCCTCGGTAGGCATAATCGGGTTGTTCCTCGGGGACCTCCTCATGGCCCTGTTCGACCCCCGGATCAAGCTCTCCAAGAGCGGAGCCTCGCGATGATCCGCGGCGCGATGATGAGGGAGCCCCTGGCGGCGGGCTCGGAGAGCGCCGAGGCGATCGCGGCCAAGGTCGACGCCTCGCTCTTCGTGCCGGCCGACTTCGACGCGAACGCGGCCGAGCGCGGAGGCTATTCCGACTACTCGTACTGGCGCTCGACCATGCGCGGCTTCCTCAAGAACCGCGTGGCCCTCGGGTTCCTGCTCCTCCTGGGCGCGCTCCTCCTGTTCACCTTCGTCCAGCCGCTCCTGCCCGGCCAGAAGAGCCCGACGCATATACACATCGACCCGGCGACGGGCATGCAGTACCGCAACGTGGCCCCGGGGGCGGAATTCTGGTTCGGCACCAATACGATAGGCCAGGACCTGTGGGCGAGGATCTGGGGCGGGACGCGCACGTCGCTGATGCTTGGCCTGCTCGTCGGCGTGGCGGAGATGCTCATAGGCATCACCTTCGGGGCTATATGGGGCTACGTGCGCAGGCTCGACGGCGTGATCACCGAGATATACAACGTCATCAACAATATACCTACGACCATAGTCCTCATGCTGCTGGCCTACATCCTGCGCCCAAGCTTCAAGACCATGGTGATAGCGATGTGCGCCACCGGATGGCTGGGCCTGGCCCGCTTCGTCCGCAACCAGATAGTCATTATCAGGGACCGGGAGTACAACCTGGCGTCGCGCTGCCTAGGTACGCCCAGCAGGCGCATAATCGTCAAGAACCTCCTGCCGTACCTCGTGTCGGTGATAATGCTGCAGACGGCGCTCTCGATCCCGGGCACGATAGGCTGGGAGGTGTTCCTTACCTACATCGGGCTCGGGCTCCCGGTGAGCATCCCGTCCCTCGGCAACCTGGTCAACGAGGGCCGTCAGATCATGATGTCGCCGGAGCTGCGCTACCAGCTCCTGTTCCCGACGATCATCCTGTCGCTCATAACGATATCGTTCTACGTGCTCGGCAACGCGTTCTCGGACGCTTCCGACCCGCGCAACCACGTGTAAGGAAGAGGCCATGGCAAAAGGCGACGCGATACTCGAGGCCAAGGACATCGTCATCAAGTTCAACCTGCGCGGGAGGACGCTGACGGCGATACGCGGGGCCGGCCTGCGGCTGAACGAGGGCGAGACCCTCGCCATAGTCGGCGAGTCGGGCTCCGGCAAGTCCGTGCTGACGAAGTCGTTCATAGGCATGCTCGACCAGAACGGCTGGGTCGACTCGGGCGAGGCCGTGTTCGAGGGCAGGAACCTCGCCGCTATCAAGGACGAGAAGGACTGGCTCGCGATACGCGGCAAGAAGATTTCGATGGTATTCCAGGATCCCATGACGGCCCTCAATCCCCTGCTGACCGTAGGCGCGCAGATCAAGGAAGTCTTCGAGCTCCACCACGGGCTCTCGGGCAAGCAAGCGGATCACGCCGTCGTCGAGATGCTGGAGCGCGTGGGCATCGACAACCCGTCCGAGCGGCGCAAGCAGTATCCCCATGAATTCTCGGGCGGCATGAGGCAGCGCGTCGTCATTGCCATCGCGGTGGCGTGCAAGCCGCGCATCCTCATATGCGACGAGCCTACGACGGCCCTGGACGTGACGATCCAGGCCCAGATACTCGACCTCATCAAGGCGCTCCAGCGCGACCTGGCCTTCACGACCGTCTATATCACCCACGACCTCGGCGTCGTCGCCAACGTCGCCGACAAGGTCGCCGTGATGTACGCCGGGCAGATCGTGGAGACCGGTAGCGCCGAGGAGGTGTTCTACGATTCCAGGCATCCGTATACCTGGGCGCTCCTGTCGTCGCTGCCCCAGCTTGGCGTGAAGGGACAGCCCTTGTACTCCATCTCCGGCACGCCGCCCAACCTGTTCAATACCGTCGTCGGGGACGCCTTCGCGCCCCGTAATCCCAAGGCTCTCAAGGTGGACTTCGCCGCCCAGCCGCCGATGTTCCAGGTAAGCCCGACGCATAGCGCCGCCACCTGGCTATTAGACCCGCGCGCGCCGGCCATGGAGCCGCCGCCGGCGATACTCGCGATGCGCGCCAAGCTCGGCGGCGCCAAGCTCGGCGGCGCCAAGCTCGGCGACGCGGCGAAGAACGGAGGGGCCCTATGAGCGGCGAATCGCGGGAGGTCGTACTCGAGCTTCGGGACCTTGAGGTAGCCTTCAAGGTCAAGGGCGGCGGTACCTTCAAGGCCGTCAAGGGCGTCAACTTCTGCATCTACAAGGGCGAGACCTTCGGCCTCGTCGGCGAGTCCGGCTCCGGCAAGACGAGCATAGGGCGGGCCATCGTCAGGATCAACGACGCGAGCTCCGGCTCAATCCTCTACAAGGGCCGCCGGATCGACGGCCGGATTCCCAAGGAGCTGGACCTCGAGGTCGTCCGCAAGATACAGATGATATTCCAGGATCCCATGGCGTCCCTGAACGAGAGGGCCAAGGTCGATTACATAGTCTCCGAGGGGCTGTATAACATAGGCGTCAAGCGATCGGAGGAGGAGCGCAGGGAGCTCGTGGCCAAGGCCCTGCTCGAGGTGGGGCTCCTGCCGGAGTTCGCCTCGCGCTTCCCGCACGAGTTCTCCGGCGGCCAGCGGCAGCGCATCGGCATCGCGAGGGCGCTGATCATGGAGCCCGAGCTGATCGTCGCCGACGAGCCCATCTCCGCCCTGGACGTGTCTATACGGGCCCAGGTGCTCAACCTGCTATCGTCGATACAGAAGGCCAAGGGCCTCACGTACCTCTTCATAGCTCACGACCTCTCGGTCGTGCGGTTCATAACCGACCGCATCGCCGTCATCAGCAAGGGTAGGATAGTCGAGCTGGCGGAGACCGAGGAGCTGTTCCGGCACCCCCTGCATCCGTACACGAGGGCCCTCATCTCGGCCATACCCCAGCCCGACCCGCTCGCGGAGAGGCGGAAGGTCGTCAAGGTCTACGACCCGGCGTGCCACGACTACTCGGTCGAGGGGCCCGCCTGGTCCGACGTCGGAGGGGGGCATTTCGTGCTGGCCAACTCCAAGGAACTGGAGGCGTACCGGGAAGGCCTGGCCGCGGGCAGGCTCTGAGCGGGAGGCCTCCGCCCGGAACGGCGCGGGCGGCTCCGGGATGTGCGCTACGCCAGGCCGGAGGCCGCCCTGAACGATGCGGCGGCCTGCGAGAGCGCGGCGAACGGCGCGAGGAACTCGGGGTAGCGCCGGCTCATCCCTTCCGGATGGAACTGCACGGCGACGAGGAAGGGCTCGCGGTCGACGGCCTCGACGGCCTCCACGACGCCGTCGGGAGCGCGGGCGGAGACGACGAGCCCGGGAGCCAGGTCCTTGACCGCCTGGTGGTGGAAGCTGTTGGCCAGGACGCGGCCCTCTCCGAACATGGCGGCGAGCCTCGTATCGGGGACGATATCGACGTAGTGGGCCGGCTCGTCCATGGGCATGTCGAAGGAGTGCCCTCCCGCCAGGGGCAGCTGCCCCTTGATGTCCTGGTACAGCGTGCCTCCGAGCGCCGCGTTGACGAGCTGGCAGCCTCGGCACACGCCTAGTATCGGGAGCCCGCGCGCCCGGGCGGCGGAGAATAGCGCTAGCTCCCAGCGGTCGCGGGCGGAGTCCATGCGCGCGACGCCCGCGGACGGGCTCTCGCCGTAGAGATAGGGCGCGATGTCCCCGCCGCCTGACAGGACGAGGCCGTCCAGCCGCCGGACGTAGTCCCGCGCGAAGGCTTCCGTCTCCTCGTCGCCCGACGGGAGCCCGCTTGGCCCCGGCAGTACGAAGGGGAGGCCGCCCGAGGCGGCGACGGAGTAGGCGTAGTTGATGTTGATGGATACGTAGACCGACCTGTTCTTATGCTCGTCGAACGAGGTTACTCCGATGACGGGTACCACTGCTGGCTCCTCGCGGCCCGAAGACCGGCCGCGACCGGCATTGTATACGTCCCGCCGCGTTTGGTGAAGCGAGGGCGTAGCCATAGACGAGGCGGCGGGCGAGGCGACGGATGAGGCGACGGGCGAGGCGACGGGCGAGGCGACGGGCGAGTCGCCGAGCGAGTCGGCCCCGCTTGAGGCGGCCGGGCCGCCGTGATAATCTCGAGTATTCCCGCGCTTGATGGAGGGCGCGTCCCGATGGTCGATAGGCAAGCATGGGCGGAGGTTGATCTCTCCGCTATAAGGAAGAACGCGCGGGCGCTGGCGGCGCTCGCCGGGGACGACGCCGGGCTGTGCGCCGTCGTCAAGGCCGACGGCTACGGCCACGGCGCGGCGCCGGTCGCGCGCGCCTGCATCGAGGCCGGCGCGACGTCGCTGGCGGTAGCCTTCGTCGAGGAGGGCGTCGAGCTCAGGCGCGCCGGTATCGTCGAGCCCGTACTGGTGCTCGGCTACACGGGCGAGGAAGGCGCGAGGCGGGCCTCCGGCTGGGGCCTGTCGACCATGGCGGTGTCGGTGGAGAACGCACGCGTCCTCGCCGCCGAGGCCGAGCGCCAAGGCAAGGTCGCCCGCGTCCACCTGAAGGTAGACACGGGCATGGCCAGGCTCGGCGTGTCCCCCGACGAGGCGGGAGCGGCCGCGGCCGCTATAGCGTCGATGCCGGGAGCCGTCCTCGAGGGCGTCTGCTCCCACTTCGCGGCCGCCGACGCCGCCGACGGGGAATTCGCGGCCCTGCAGCTATCGCGCTTCACGGCCGCCGTCGACGAAGTACGCAAGGCGGGCGTCAGGGGCTTCGTCCGCCATATCGCCAATAGCGCGGCCCTGATCCACGTCCCGGCGGCCCGCCTCGACATGGTCAGGCCCGGCATCGCGCTCTACGGCCTGCGCGCGTCCACGGAGCTGGAGCCCCCGTATCGGCCGTCCCCGGCCATGTCGCTGCGCGCCCGCGTCGTGCAGGTCAGGCTCGTGCCGGCGGGAGAGTCCGTAGGCTACGGCCGGAGCTTCCGAGCGGGCCGCGACGCGCGCATAGGCACCCTGCCTCTCGGCTACGCCGACGGCGTATCCCGGGGCCTCTCCAACCGCGGCTCGGTGGGCTTCCCTTCCGGGCGCGCGCCGATAGTCGGCCGGGTGTGCATGGATCAGATGATGGTGGACCTGACCGACCTGCCTAAGGTGGGCCAGGGAGACGTAGCCACGGTGTTCGGCCCCGGCGGCCCTTCGGTCTCCGAGGTCGCCGACCTCCTGGGCACGATAGACTACGAGGTGGTCTGCGCCGTCTCCAAGAGGGTCCCGAGGATCTACTCGGATTCGCGCATGGAGGAAGACCTGGCATGATGAGGCATACCCGTTACGACGTCGACCTCGACGCGGTCGTTCATAACTTCAGGCGAGTAAAAGAGATGCTATCGGACGGACCGCCCGCCGCGGACGGCCGGGCGCCTAGGGCCGCCGTCGTCCTCAAGGCGGACGCTTACGGGCTAGGCGCCGTGCCGGTCGCGCGCGCCCTCCTCCGCGAGGGGGCCGACATGCTCGCGGTGGCGTGCATGCCCGAGGCCGTTCAGCTGAGGCTCGCCTTCCCCGACGCGCCCGTCCTCGTGATGGGGCATACGCCGAGCGAGTACTTCCCCGAGGCCGTCAGCCGGGGCATCGCCTGCACGATATTCGACTACGAGCAGGCCGAGGCTCTCTCCGCCGCGGCGCGCCTGGCGGGCGCGAAGGCGGTAGCCCACGTCAAGGTCGATACCGGCATGAACAGGCTCGGGCTCAAGCCCGGGCTCTTCGAGCCGGGCTCGTCCGAGGGCTCCGCCGCCGGGCTCCTGGCGAGGATGGCCGACCTCCCGTCCCTCCGGCTCGAAGGCATCTTCACTCACCTGGCGCTCAACGACGAGGCCTCCGACGAGGCCCAGTTCTCCATGTTCTGCAGGCTCCTATCGGATGCGTCTTCGCTCGGCGTCCGCTTCCCCCTGCGGCACGTCTGCGACTCCATCGGCCTCATGCGCTATCCGGGGTACCGCCTGGATATGGTAAGGGCCGGCGCCGTGATGTACGGCGTGACTCCCCTCGGCACCCCCCTGACCGAGGGCGCGGGCATGCGCACGCCCTTCCGCCTCTCTACCCGCATATCGAGGATACGGCCGCTCGCCGAGGGCGAGGGCGTCGGCTACGACTATACCTTTACGGCGCCGCCAGGCGGCGCGCTGATCGCGACGCTGCCCGTAGGCTACGCTGACGGCTACAAGCGCTCCCTGTCCAACGTGGCCAGCGTCGTAGTGCGGGGCGTCAGGGCGCCGGTCGTCGGCCTCGTATGCATGGACCAGTGCACCGTCGACGTGAGCGCGGTGCCCGGCGTCAGCGAGGGCGACGAGGCCGTCCTCCTGGGCGGAGACCGGGCCGACCGGCCGGGCGAGGGCATCCCGGTCCTCGAGATGGCCGAATGGGCCAAGACCAACCGCAACGACGTCATCTGCTCCATAGGCAGGCGAGTGCCCCGCGTATACCGCGAGGGCGGCCGCGTCGTCGCCGAGTCAGACTACGTGCTTGGAGGCACACCGTGATAGAGCCTAAGAAGCTTCGCATCGACGCGTGGGACATCCGTCCCTGGCTCGTCGAGATCCGCAGGACCCTGCATCGCCATCCGGAGCTCGGGCGCGCCGAGACGCGCACGGCGGATTTCATCGAGTCGAAGCTCGACGAGATGGGCGTGGAGCGCGTCCGTACCGGCACAGCCATCGTCGGCCTCGTCCGGGGCGCCAAGCCGGGCAGGACCGTGGCCATGAGGGCCGACATGGACGCCCTGCCCATCAAGGAAGAGACGGGCGCGGAGTACGCCTCGGAGAACGACGGCGTCATGCACGCCTGCGGCCACGACGCCCATACGGCTATACTATTAGGCGCGGCCCGATGGTTCGCCGAGCGCCGCGCCTCCCTGGCCGGCAACGTGAAGCTCCTGTTCCAGCCGGCCGAGGAGACCGACGGCGGCGCGGAGATTATGATCAGGGACGGCTGCATGGAGAATCCCCGGGTGGACTACGCGCTCGGCCTCCACGTGATGCCGTACCTGCCGGTCGGGCGCATCGAGACTAAGAAGGGCGCCCTCAACGGCTCGTCCACCGAGCTCGATTTCACTATCCGCGGGACGAGCTGCCACGCGGCCTACCCGGAGCGGGGCGTCGACGCCGTCATGATAGCGGCCCACGTCGTCACGGCCCTCCACTCGCTCGTATCGCGCTACGTGTCGCCCCTGGAGTCCGCGGTGCTGACGATTGGCACTATTAACGGCGGAACCGTGTCGAACGTCGTGGCGGGCGAGGTCAAGATGAGGTCTACCCTGCGCACGACGAGCGACGAGACCCGGGACATGCTGGTGGACAGGGCCAGGGCCGTCGTGGAGGGCGTCTCCGCCTCGTTCGGGGGGTCGGGCTCCGTCGACGTGAGCTACGGCTACACCGCGCTCGTCAACGATCCGGCCGTCGTGGACGTGATAGCCGCGGCCGCCGACGATATCCTGTGCCCCGGCTCGGTCGACTGGAAGGAGAAGCCTAGCATGGGAGTCGAGGACTTCTCGTTCTTCTGCAAGGCGCGGCCCGGGGCCTTCTACCACCTCGGCTGCGGCAACGCCGAGAAAGGCATAACCTCGCCTATCCATTCGTCGACGTTCGACATAGACGAGGATTGCCTGCCGCTGGGCGTCGCGATGCAGGTCGCCGCCGCCCTCCGCCTCCTCGAGCAGCCCTGAACGAGCCTGTAATCCTGAAGGGAACGAAGAGCAAAGGGGGACAAGAAGGAGAGGAGAGAGGAACAATTATAAGGTAACTCTCTTTCTTGTCTCTTCTACTCTTATTCTCTCTGTTGATCTTTCCCTTTTTTCTTTGGTCGAATTCTGAAACGAATGGAGGATACATGGAAAAGCTTTACGTCAGCGCCGATATCGAGGGCGTGTGCGGCATAGCCGACTGGAAGGAGACGGAGATAGGCGAGGCCCAGGGCGCCTATTTCAGGACCGAGATGACCCGCGAGGTCGCCGTCGCCTGCGAGGCGGCCGTCGGGCGCGGCGTGACCGATATCCTGGTCAAGGACGCCCACGGCTCGGGCCGCTCCATAGACCCGTCGGCCCTTCCCAGGCAGGCTCGCATACTACGCTCGTGGACCCGCGACCCCTTCGTGATGATGGCCGGGCTCGACCGGAGCTTCGGCGGCGTGTTCTTCGTCGGGTACCACTCGGCCGCCGGCACCGACGGCAACCCGCTGGCGCATACGATGAACGGCAATAACGTCGCGGTCAGGATAAACGGGGAGCTCGCCTCCGAGTTCCTCATCAACTCGTACATCGCCGGCCACGTCGGCGTGCCCGTGCTGATGCTGGCGGGCGACGCGGCCCTCTGCGCCACGGCCGCCTCCGTGAACCCGAACATCCGCACGGTCGCGGTCTCCGAGGGCAACGGCAACGCCTCGGTATCCATCCATCCCGCCCTCGCGCAGGAGCGGATCGCGGCGGCCGCCTCGGAGGCGCTGTCGGCCGACCCTAAGGACATGATGGTCAGGATGCCGCCTTCGTTCAAGGTGTCCATATACTTCAAGCAGCATTGGCTAGCCAACCGCGGCTCGTACTATCCGGGCGCCTCGAGGCCGAGCGCCCACGAGGTCGCCTTCGAGTCCAAGGATTGGGCGGCGGTATTGGCGTTCCTGTTCTTCGTGCTATGAGCCGGACGCTCCCCAAGGCCCTCGGGAGGGGCGACGTCATAGGCATGATAGGCCCGTCGGGCTCGAGCAAGGACCCCGGGATGGCCGACAAGGGCGCCGCCGCGCTCGAGGCGCTGGGCTTCGAGGTCGTGGTGGGCGATAGCTGCAGACGCAAGCACGGCTACCTCGCGTCCCCCGACGAGCTCCGCGCCTCCGACCTGAACGCGTTCTTCTCGGATCCCCGTATAGACGGCATCGTCTGCATGAAGGGAGGGTACGGGACGCCGCGCATCCTCGACATGATAGACTACGCCGCGGTAGCCGCCCATCCCAAGGTCTTCGCCGGCTATAGCGACATCACCGGCCTCCACCTGGCGTTCCGCCGCTACGCGGGGTTCCCGACCTTCCACGCGCCGATGGCGGCGAGCATGGTCGGGGGCTTCGACGATTTCTCGGCCGCCTCGTGGACGGCGGCCCTGACGACGCCCGGCCCCCTCGGGCTCCTGTCCCCGCCCCCGGGCGTCGGCGGGCCCGTCGCGCCGACGACGCTCGTGGGGGGCGCGGCCCGCGGCCCCCTGGTCGGCGGCAACCTGTCGCTCGTCGCGGCCCTGACCGGCACGCCCTACGCCCTGGAGCCGGACGGGGCCATCCTCTTCCTGGAGGACGTCGACGAGGAGCCGTACCGCGTAGACCGCATGCTTACCCAGCTCAGGCTGGCCGGCGTCTTCGAGCGATGCGCCGGCGTCGTGCTCGGCCATTGGACCCGCTGCGAGGCCAAGGACCCGGAACGCTCGCTGACCCTCGAGAGGGTCTTCGCCGACGTCGTGGCGAGCGCCGGAAAGCCGACGATCGCCGGCTTCTCGGCCGGGCACTCGACGCCGACGCTCAGTTTCCCCCTGGGGGTCGAGGCCGTCCTCGACGCGGATTCCGGGACGCTGGAACTGACGGAGGCGGCCCTGCGCTAGCCTAGCCCCGCCCGGTATGCTAATCTCCCGGGAGGCAATATTACACGGGAAGGTGGGATACCCCATGGCACATCTACAGTTCGACGGCTGCGACGCGGTCACGCTCGCCAAGGAATACGGGACGCCGCTCTACGTCGTATCGGAGCGCATGATACGCGAGCGCCTCCGCGAGGTCCGCAAGGACTTCCTCGAGCGCTATCCCGATACCGAGGCCCTGTACGCCAGCAAGGCCCTGCAGACCCTGGACATATGCCGCATAGTCGCGTCGGAGGGGATAGGCCTGGACGTCGTGTCGGGCGGCGAGCTGTTCGCGGCGGCCAAGGCCGGCTTCCCCATGGACAGGATCTATTTCCACGGCAACTCCAAGACCGAGGCCGAGATCCGTATGGCGGTGGAGTACGGCGTCGGCAGGATAGTCGTCGACAACCTGCACGAGCTGGCCACGCTGGACGAGGCCGCCCGCGCCCTCGGCCGGCGCGCCAAGATTCTCTTCAGGATCACCCCCGGCGTCGACAGCCACACCCACGACTTCATATCCACGGGCAAGCTCGATTCCAAGTTCGGCATTCCCCTCGACCCCCGCGTGCGCGACGAGTACGTCGGCGCGGCCCTGCGCATGGAGGGCGTGGAGCTCCTGGGCTTCCATTTCCACGTAGGCTCCCAGCTCCTGTCCAACGAGTCGCACCTCAAGGCCGTTAGCATAGTCTGCAGGCTCATGGCCGAGGTGCGGGACCGGTACGGCTTCGAGACCCGCGAGCTCAACCTCGGCGGGGGCTACGGCGTCCATTACAGCGGCGACGAGCGCGCCAGGCCCCTGTCGTACTTCGTCGACGCGATGATGGCGGACGTCCGAACCGCCTGCGCCGGGGCCCGCCTGCCCGTGCCCCGCGTGGTCATAGAGCCGGGCCGCTGGATAGTCGGCGAGGCCGGCATGACCCTGTACACCGTCGGCTCCAGGAAGGCCATACCCGACGTCAGGACCTACGTAGGCGTCGACGGCGGCCTTCCCGATAACCCGAGGCCCGCGCTCTACGGCGCGATCTACGAGGCTACCGTCGCGGACCGCGACGACGCCGCCAGGAGCGAGGTCGTCACCGTGGCGGGGAAGTGCTGCGAGACCGGCGACATCCTGATCCGGGACGTGGCCCTGCAGTCGCCCATGCCCGGGGACACGCTGGCGGTCTTCACGACCGGCGCGTACAACCACTCCATGGCCAGCAACTACAACCGCCTCCCGCGCCCGGCGATGGTGCTTACGAACGCCGGCGAGCACCGCCTCTCCGTCAGGCGCGAGACCTTCGAGGACCTCGTCTCGAGGGAAGCCTAGCATGGGCGCGAGGGAACTGCACGAGAGCCTCGTAGTCATAGACGGCCACTGCGATACGGCCATCCCCGCCGCCGGCTTCGACTTCAAGAGCGAACCCGTCGCGCCGCTGGACCTGTGCGTCCGCAACGAGACGGGCCACGTCGACTTCCCGCGCCTGCGCGAGGGCGGCGTGACGGCGCAGTTCTTCGCGCTGTTCACCGATACCGCCTTCCTGCCCGAGGCGCGCGAGCATACGCTCAGGCTCCTGGCCGCGATGGAATCGGCGATAGACCGCTCCGGCGGCCGCGCGCGCCTCGCGACCAAGGCCGCCGACGTCGTAGCCGCCAAGCGCGACGGGACGCTGGCCGCCTTCCTGGCCATAGAGGGGGGGGAGGCCATAGGCGAGAGCCTGGACGACCTGCGCTCCTTCTACGACCGCGGCGTGCGGCTCATGACGCTGACCTGGAACAGGGTCAACGCCATCGGCCGCGGCGCCGAGCATCCCGGGCCGGACGGGCTCACGCGCTTCGGCCTCGAGGTGGTCTCCGAGATGGAGCGGCTCGGCATGATAGTCGACGCGTCGCACCTGAGCGACCGCGCCCTCGACGACCTGCTGGCCGTGGCGAGCCGCCCGGTCGTCGCTTCCCATTCCAACTCGAGGGCCGTCTGCGATCACCGCCGTAACCTGACCGACGCCCAGGCCGAGCGAATAGCCGCGACCGGCGGGCTCGTGGGCGTGACCTTCGCGGGCGTCTTCGTGGACTCCGAGCCCGCGAGGGTGAGCGTCTCCCGCGTCCTCGACCACGTAGACCGGCTCGTCGCGGCCGTCGGTCCCGGCCACGTAGGCCTGGGAACCGATTTCGACGGCTTCTCCGCGCCCTACGGCCTCGTGATGCCTGACTGCTCCCGGCTCGCCGATATCACGGCCGGGCTCCTGGGGCGCGGCTACTCCGACGAGGACGCCGCCAGGATAATGGGCGGGAACTGGCTACGCGTGATCGAGGCCGTGGCGGGATAGCGCTTATCGATGGCGGTCGAGGTGCTACCCGCGGGGCCGTCCGCGCGCGCCGGCGGGCCGCTACTTGGCTATGAGGCCGGAGATCATGCCTCCCGTCACCTCGATGCAGGTGGCGTTGACGGCGTCGTTCTTGGCGACCCATACCATGGAGTCTGCTATCTCCTCGGGCTCGATGAGCCTGCCCAGGTGCACGCCGGCTACGATCTTGGCCAGCGCGCCCTGGTCCATGCCCTTGACCATCGGGGTCCCGACGTAGCCGGGGGCGATGGACACGACGCGGATGCCCGTTATGCCCTTCATCTGGAATTCCCCGACGAGGATCTTGGGCCAGAGCGCCATCGCGGCCTTGGTCGACGAGTAGTTGAGCTGGCCGACGCCGCCTTCCTTCTGTATCGACGAGATGGTGAAGAGGACGCCCTTCCAGCCGTTATCCACCATGCGGATAGACGCCTCCCGCAGCGTTATGAACGGGCCGACGAGGTTGACGTCCATGACGGCCCGGAAGTCGGCGGTGCTCATGGCGCGCTTGACCTTGCCGGTCTCCTTGTCGGTGGAGACGAACATCGCGTCGCGGATGATGCCGGCGCACGGGGCGACGATGTTGATGGCGCCGAACTCGGCTACCGCGAAGTCCATGAACGCCGCGGTGGAGGCGTCGTCGGTGACGTTGAGGGTCTTGCCCGCGGCCTTGCCGCCGGCCTTCCTGATGTCCGCGACGACCCTGTCCAGGCCCTCCTGGTTCATGTCGCCGAGCACGACCGACGCGCCCTCCGCCGCCAGCGCGCGCGCGACCGTCTCCCCGATGCCGCTCGCCCCGCCCGTGATAACCGCTACCGATCCCTTTATCTCCATTGCTGTCTCCTTCAAATAGATGACTACGGTCAGTGACCGAGTATGTTGAACGAGGGCATTCTATACCTATTAGAGTATTGTGTCAAAAAAAATAAAAGCCCGCGGGGGCCCGTCCGGGGCGGACCCCCGACGATCGCCCCCCGCGGGCTATCGCCTTAGCGGCCCGCGCCGACGAGGGCTGGGATCAGCATGAGCTCGCAGTAGCGAACGCCGGCGGCTACCAGGTCCCAGTCGTCGTCCGAGATGGCCCAGTCCAGGAACACGGATCGCATGGAGCGGTTGAAGAGCAGGGTAAGCTCGTCGGCGTCTATATCGTCCCTGAATTCGCCGCTTTCCTGGCCGAAGACGATTATCTCCTTGACCAGGGAGTGGAGGTAGCGCTGGGGATTGATGAGGAATTTCTCGGCGAGGGGGTCGCTGATGTTCGTGGCGTAGAGTATCTTGAGTATCGCCACCCCGACGTTATCGCGGACGTGCCTGGTCTGCGCGCGCACGAAGGCGCTGATCCTCGCGCGCGCGGATCCGTAGCGCTTCAGGTTGTGTTGGTACTTCAGGTAGAAATCGTCTATCGCCTTGAACTCCTCGATGATGATATCGCTCTTGGTCCGGAAGTAGGTGTAGAAGCTACCCTTCGCCGTGCCGGCCCGCGTGGTGATCTCCTCCACGGTGACCGAGTCGAATCCTTTTTCGCGGAACAGAGCGACAGCGTTCTCGAACAGGGTCCGGCGCGTCTGCTGAGCCTGTTTCTGTCTTTTGGTCATGTTAGCTACCCTTGAGGCCAAAGCTTTTACGAGCGCATAAATTATCATGGACCTAGCCTTATGGACAATGGTCGGGATCCCGAGCGCCGGGAGCCCCCGGGGGTGGGCGGCTCCCGAGGAAGGCCCGGCGCTCGGACGAGGCGGCTACCGGCCCGTCGCGGGCGGCGCCCCGAGTCCCATCGGCCCTTCGGCGAATATCCTCGGATCCATGAGCCTGAGCGGCGGCTTGACGATAGGGGCGAAATCCATCATATCGAGCACGTCCTTCTTCAGGTCCACTCCCGGGGCTATCTCGACGAGCTCCAGTCCTTCCGCCGAGAGCGAGAAGACCGCCCTCTCGGTAATATAGAGCACGGGCTGGCTGACCCGGGCCGCGTACTCGCCGCTGAAAGTCTTGTGCTCGACGGCTTTCACGAACTTCCTGACGTCGCCTTCCCGCTTGATGACGAGCCTAGAGCCCTCGATCAGCAGGTCGAGGCCGCCGGCGGTGAAGGTTCCCAGGAAGAAGACCCGCTTGGCGTTCTGGGTAATGTTGATGAAGCCGCCGGCTCCCGCGAATTTCGGCCCGAATTTGCTCACGTTCAGGTTGCCCTTCTCGTCTACCTGCGCCAGGCCGAGGAACGCTAGGTCAAGGCCCCCGCCGTCGTAGAAGTCGAATTGGGCAGGCTGGTCGACTACGCACTCGGCGTTCGTGGCCGCGCCGAAGTCCATGCCGCCCGCGGGTATGCCGCCTATAGGGCCCGGCTCGACCGTTAGGATCATCGATTCGAGGATGCCCTCCTCGGCGGCTACCTTGGCAACTCCCTCGGGCATGCCGATGCCGAGGTTGACGACCGCGTCCTCCCGGAGTTCCATCGCCGCCCTCCTGCAGATTATCTTCCGTTCCGACATGCCCATGGCGCTGAGCGCCGCGACAGGGACGCGGGTCTCCCCGGAATAGGCCGGGTTGTACTGGGTAGCGAAGGTCTGCCAATGGGCTTCCGGGGGGGCCTGCACGACGAAGTCGACGAGCATCCTCGGTATCCTCACCTGGTCAGACCGGAGCGAGCCGGCCTCCACGATGCGCTCTACCTGGACTATCACTATCCCGCCCGAATTCCTCGCGGCCTGCGCGATGGCCAGGTTCTCGAGGAGAAGCGCTTCCTTCTCCATGCTGATGTTGCCGTGGACGTCGGCGGAGGTCCCTCTCAGTATGGCCGCGTCGATCGGCAGGGACTTGTACCAGAGGTATTCCTCGCCGCCGAGCGTGACAAGCTCGACGATGTCCTGGGTCGTCCTGGCGTTCATCTTGCCCCCGCCGTTCCGCGGGTCGACGAAGGTCTGGAGGCCGACGCGGGTTACGTGGCCCGGGCGGCCCCCGGCGATATCCCTGAACAGGTGGGAGATGCAGCCCTGGGGCAGGTTATACGCCTCTATCCTGTTCTCCATCGCCATCCTGCCGAGGGCGGGCGCGAGCCCCCAGTGACCGCCTATGACTCTGCTGACGAGCCCGTCCTTGGCGAAATGGTTCAGGCCCTTGCTCTTCCCGTCGCCCTGGCCGGCCGCGTAGATGAGCGTCAGGCCCTTGGGTTCTCCCGTCAGGTCGAAACGCTCCTCGAGGGCCACGGCTAGGTGCTCCGGGAAGCCGTTGCCTACGAAGCCCTCGGTCGCGACGACGGATCCGGAGCGTATGCGGGACACGGCCTCTCGCGCCGTGGTGACTTTGTTCTTTGGCATAGCCTCTCCTATGAGTCGTGTGTCGTGGCGCGGCCCGCGCGGGGCCGCGCCGTAGGTTCGGCGTTGCAGTCTTCGTTGCCGGTCCGGTTTACTTATAAACCATATCCGTCGATCAAGCAAATGATTTCAATGACCGTGGTCATTATAAGGCAGGATGGTCATAGTCGTCTGGAGAATGGCCGTGATGACGCGATGGGTTGCGGAGGCCATGGCGACGAAATATTCTTCTTGACAATATTAATAAACGCGCACTAATGTCGATGACTAAGGTCAGTGACTAGAACTATTCAATAGGAGGCTCGGAATGGCTGGGGCTAGTATCGTCGGCGCGTACAACACGCAATTCGGCTCGTTCGTCCAGAAGAACAGGGAGACGGGCGAGATACGTGATACGAGGACCATATATCAGCTGATGGACGAGGCCATACGCGGCGCCGTCGAGGACTCGGGGTTCGCGCCCGAGGAGATAGACGCCGTCTGGGTAGGCGCGTTCGCCCCGGGGCTCTTCACCGGCCAGGATCACCTGGGCCCGTACGCGCTCGAGGCGTTCCCCGAGGCTTTCAGGTTCAAGCCGGCCCAGCGCGTGGAGGGGGCGTGCGCCAGCTCGTCCATGGCCGTACTGAACGCGATATACGGGATCGAGAGCGGCAGGTACAGGACCGCGCTCGTCGTCGGCGTCGAGAAGATGAACCTGCTCAAGTCCACCGGCGTCACGCACGCCCTGGCCGGGGCCTCGTTCTGGCCGTCGGAAGGCGGGACGGGAATGACCTTCCCTGGACTGTTCGCCGAGTACGCCAAGGGCTACCGGTCCCGCTACGGCCTCGGGGACGAGGAGTTCCGGCGCATGCTCGCCTCCGCCGGCGCCCTCATGTACCGCAACGGCGTCCTCAACCCCCTGGCCCATTTCGGGAAAGGCGGTCCCAGCGACCGGTCGCAGCTGTTCACGGCGGACGCGATCATGGAACTGCCGGAGGAGAAGAACCCGATGGTGGCCGATCCCCTGAGGCTGCACGATTGCTCCCTGGTAAGCGACGGCGCGGCGGCGCTGGTGATCGCGAGGACCGATATCGCGAGGGCCAGGAAGGAAGCGGTCGTTGAGTTCGCGGGCATCGGCCATACGACCGAGCGACTGGCAATTGCCGACAGGGAGAATATGCACGAGCTCATCGCGGCCAAGCTCGCCGTCGCTCAGGCCTTCGGCGAGGCCGGCGTCGCGGCCAAGGACCTGAAGGCCGTCGAGGTGCACGATTGCTTCACTGTTAACCAGCTGCTCTGCACCGAGGCGCTCGGCCTGTCCAAGGACGGCGAGGCGGGCCGGGATTACGTCGCCGGCCGCTTCTCGCCCGGGGACGCCTGCCCCGTGAACCTGTCCGGCGGGTTGAAGGCCAAGGGGCATCCGGTCGGGGCGACCGGAGCCTCCATGCATGTGCTCCTCTACAAGCAGATGCTCGGAAAGCCCATAGGCGCGGCGCGGGCGGCTGGCGTGCCGGAGGTCACCGCGACGCTCAACGTGGGCGGTTCCGCGGTGACGAACTCCGTGACGGTGCTGAGGCGTTCGAGATAGCTGCGTCTTCTCGCATTACGAGCGCGTAGCGACGCGCCCGATCCCGGAGCAGGTTAGGAGGAACAGCTACCGATCGACGGCCTTCGGGCCGAAACCGCGACGCTGCAGCAGGTCGGTCCAACGAATCCATTGCGCCTCGCGAGGGTTCTGACCCTAATCATCGTAGATCTTGGAGGAAAAACATGGTCGGAGTAATCGGAATCATTCTATCGCTCGGATTGCTGATGTACCTCGCGTACCGCGGCATCTCGGTCCTCATCCTAGCGCCCGTCCTGGCGCTCGTGGCCGCGGCGTTCTCCGGTATGCCGCTCATCGCCACGTACACGCAGGTGTTCATGCCTAACCTGGCGAACTACCTCAAGCTGTACTTCCCGGTTTTCATGCTCGGCGCCATATTCGGCAAGGTAATGGAGGATTCCGGTAGCGCCAAGGCCATCGCGCACGCCATCGCCACTAAGATAGGCAAGGACAAGGCCATCCTGGCAGTCGTCCTGACGTGCGGCGTCCTGACCTACGGCGGAGTATCGCTGTTCGTCGTGGTATTCGCGGTCTACCCGATAGCGGCGCATCTCTTCCGGGAGGCGGGAACGCCTAAGCGGCTCATACCCGGCGCCATAGCCCTCGGCTCCTTCACCTTCACGATGACCGCGTTCCCCGGCAGCCCGCAGATACAGAACGCCATTCCCATGACCTTCTTCAAGACGACCGTCTACGCGGCCCCGATCCTCGGCACCGTCTGCGGCCTCATCATGTTCGCGGCCGGGACGGCCTGGCTCATGGGCCGCGCGAGGAAGCTGAACGCGAAGGGCGAATTCTACGGCGACCACGGGAACGAGAACCTCAAGGAGCTGGATAGCGCGAATCTGCCGAAGGTCCTCGTGGCCCTCGTCCCTATATTCATCGTGCTCGTCCTGAATTATCTTCTAATCACCTTCGTCTACTCGGCCAATAACCCGGCGTTCGGCTACCTCGCGGCCAAGCCTTTCGAGACCTCCATAAACTCGGTGCGAGGGAACTGGGGCCTCATCATAGCCCTAATCGTTGGCATCGCGGCCGCCATAGCCGTCAATTTCAAGCGCTTCAAGGTGAAGGAGACGGTCAACGCCGGCGTCTTCGGGTCCATGCTCCCGATCCTCAATACCGCGAGCGAAGTGGGCTATGGCAACGTGGTCAAGACCCTGGCGGCTTTCGCCGTTGTCCAGGCCGCGCTCCTCGGCATCTCTGATAATCCGCTCATCACTTCCGCGATCGCGACCAACGTGCTCGCGGCAATCACCGGCTCTGCCTCCGGGGGCATGAGCATAGCCCTCGGCGCCATGGGCGAGACGTTCTACAAGCAGGCCCTGGCGCTCGGGATCGATCCCGAGGTACTGCACCGCGTGGTGGCGATCGCCTGCGGCGGGCTCGACAGCCTGCCCCACAACGGCGCGGTCGTGACCCTGCTCGGGATCACCGGCATCACGCATAAGCAGGGCTACGCCGATATCGGCATGGTCTCGGTGGTCATCCCAGTAGCGACCGGCGTGATCGCCATCGTCCTCGGCAGCCTGGGCGTCGTGTAAGCCTGGGCGCTTGGCCCTATCGGGGGAGAGGCGCGCGCTTGCGCTTCTCCCTCTCCGCGCGGGCTCGATAACCGAGAGCGGGCTCCTCACGTCTCGATACAGGGCGCCGCCTTCACGGTCCAGCCGGCCCGCCCGTCCTCGCCGAGCGCTCGCGCGAGCCAGGGGAGGACCTCGTCCATGGTTTCCCGGAGCATCCAGGGCGGGTTCAGGACGACCATCCCTGAGCCCGACATGCCTCGCTCGCCGGGGCGGCTTGAGCGGATTCGCAGACTGACGTCCAGCGACTTGGCGGCCAGCCGGGCTAGCCGGCCGGGTAGGCTCCGGGCCTCGTCGCGCTCCAGGAGCGGGTACCAGATCGCGTAGACCCCGGTCGCGAAGCGTCGCACGGCCGTCGAGACCGCCTCGACGACGCGGTCGTAGTCGGCGGCCAGCTCGTACGAGGGGTCTATAAGGACGAGGCCCCGGCGCGAGGGGGGCGGGAGCAGCCCGCGTAGCCCCGAGAAACCGTCGGCGTTCACGACCCTGACGCGCCCGTCCCCGGCGAACAACGCCGAGAGCGGGCCTGAATCGCTCGGATGCAGCTCGAACAGCGCCAGGCGGTCCTGCGGGCGCAGCATGCCGGCGGCTATCGCCGGAGAACCGGGATAGGAGGAGCCGTAGCCTCGAACGAGCGAAAGGTACCTCCCCACGGCCGGGGGCGGAGCCTCCGGGCTCGGTTCTTCCGAGGCCGCGGCGGCGGAAAGCCTTTCGATACCACCTGCCCATTCCTCGTTCATCGCCGCGTAGCCCTCGCGTAGCCTATACGAGCCGGCGCCGGCGTGCGTGTCCACGTACAGGAGCGGCGATTCCTTCAGGACGAGCCGCTGGAGGCAGTCGACGAGCACGATATGCTTCAGCACGTCAGCGTGGTTGCCGGCGTGGAAGCCGTGCCTGTAGCTCAACATGATCACTCTCCCGGCTAATTTAGCGACTAGGGCTCGAATATAGACTAAAGCTATGCTACCTTTCCAGCCACGCGCCGGCTAAAGCCGGCATGAGGAGCTACCAATGAAACGTATCGCGATCAGTATCCTGGCGATCATAACGGCCGCCTTCGTCGCCTCGCCGGCCGCCGCGGCCGATCCCGACGCCGCCGGCAAGGGAAAGTCGACGCCGTCCGTGGCTATCCGGCTGTCCGGCAAGCCCGCGGACGGCCCCATGGGCATAGGCGTCTTCCTCGGCCAGCCCAGCGGCATCACCTTCGAGATGGACCTCTCGCCCGCGACATGGGTCGATATCAAGGCCGCGTGGGACTTCTCCGAGGGTAAGGGCGGCTATTCCCTCCTGTTGCAGGGAAATTTCGAGTACGCCTTCCCCGGCACGCTCGTCGTGGAGACGGAATCGTTTACGCCCTTCGTCGGGGCGGGCGCCATCGTCAACGTCTACGACGGCGGGGCGAGTTTCGGCGCGAGGGTGCCCGCCGGCGTCTCGTATAGGTTCAGGAACGTACCCTTCGAGTTGTTCATCGAGGCGGGCCTCGATATCTACCTGCTTCCCGGCTTCGGCATCGGCGGCTCGGGAGGCCTCGGCGGCCGGTATAGGTTCTAGCCCGGAGGGGAGCGCGGCGCTAGTCGTCGAACTCTATGACGAACGTCGCGCCCTCTCCGCGCTCTATGCGGACGGAGCCGTGTATCTGCTCGGCTAGTATACCGATGAGCTGCATCCCGAAGCCGGTGGAATTCTCCAGGGTAACCGAGTCGGGAAGGCCTATCCCGTTGTCCTTGTATTCCAGGGTGACGGCGCGGCCTTCCTTGGCGCTGACTATAGATATCCACGCGTCGTGCGCGCCGTCGAAGGCGTACTTCATCGAGTTGGTGATGAGCTCGTTGACGAGGATGCCCAGGGAGGATAGCCGCTTCTCGCTTACCACGAAGTCCCCCGCGCTGACCGTCGCCCGTACCGGGCGCTGGCACGGGAACACCTTGACGATGGCGGCCACGAGGGGCGTCAGGAATTCCCTCATGCCCAGGGCGCGGTAGTTCTCCGTCCGGTATAGCCTGTCGTAGAGCACCATCATGCTCTGGGCCCGGCCGGCCGCGTCGTTGAGTATGGCCCTCGCGGCGGGATCGCGCTGCGCCTCGGCCTGCATGAAGAGGAGTCCCTGGATAATGCTCATATTGTTCTTGACGCGGTGATGGGTCTCCTTGAGCAGTATCTCCTTCTGGCCCAGCAAGTCGGCGACGCTCTCCTCCGCGGCCTTCCTCTCCGTTTCGTCGATGTGCGTGCCGACCGTGAGGCGCCCGGGCTTGCCGCTCGCGTCGCGGAGGGTCTGCGCCCTCGCCCAGATCCAGACCCATCGCCCGTCCTTGTGCCTCAGCCTGGAGTGGTTCTCGTACATCCCGGGCGAGCCGGCGGCTATGTAATCGGCGAACAGGCGCGTCGAGCGGTCCTTATCGTCCGGATGGAGCAGGTCTATCCACGCGTTATCCAGGTAATTGCCGTCCGGGGAGTCGAATTCGGCCGGGTCGTAGCCCAGCATCGTGAAATACTCGGGGCTGCACCATAGCTGTCCGGTCTCGTGGTGGTATTCCCACGCCCCCGTGTTCGAGACCGTAATTATTGACCGGTACCGGTCCTCGTCCAGGCGTAGCCGCTCCAGGGCGTGCCTGGTCTCGCTGATGTCCCGTATCGACGCGACGGCCCCTCGCGGGGCGCCTTCGCCGTCGCTTAACGGGGCGATCGTAGCCTGCACGTAGGCGCCCTTGCCCTCGTAGAGAGCCGCGCAGTACGTCTCGGCGCGAACCGAGGCGCCGTTCCTGATGACGTTCGAGTATCGATCCGCCGGTATCTCGGCCCCGGAGAGCACGAAGTCGACTAGCGTCGGCCTGCGCTCGCCGCAGAACGGTACCGAATACGCGTATTCGCCCTTGCCGAGCATGTCGCTCGCGGGGACGCCGGTCATCGCCTCCATCGCCTTGTTCCAGACGACGACCAGGCCGTCGGCATCTATGGCCATGGTCGCGTCCGGCAGGAAGTCGACGAGATCGTCCATGCGACGCGCCGAGTCCCGTGCGTCGAGGTCCATGCTTATAGTATTCCGGCGAGCATGAGCGCCAGGACGGCGAGCGCCGCTGCTCCGAGCGCGGCGGCCGCGACGCGGAGCGCGGCCGAGCCCGACTTGGCCGCCTGGAGTACCTGCTCCTCGCTCTTGACCGTGATTATGAATCGGCCGCCCTTGGCCGACGGCTTGGCGACCCGGAGGGACCCGCCCTCGTCCTTGGCTTCCCCGAGCACGTAGACGCGCGCGCCTACGGGCAGGGCCCATTCCTCGAGCTTGTACCCTATGGTGCGCCGCCCTCCGCCTACGGCCCCGAGCGCGAGCCTGAAGCCCCCGATGGAGAGGGCCGGACCCCTATCGCCCTGCTCGAACCTCGAGAGCACGCGTTCGCCGTCCATGGGAGCGCCCTCGGGATCGACCTCGACGGCGCCGGTAGCGTCGCGGACCATGAAACGCTCGCGGCGCTCGTTCGCGGAGACGGTCTCGGATCCTCGCCTGGTGCCGGAGCGGGTGTTCCCGTTGGAGTCGCGCTCCGTATAGCTTTCCTCGTATTCCCGGACGACGGTGGAGCGGTACCATACGCAGGGGATCCCCGACATCTCGGCCTCGAGGGGCGAGTCGCATTCGACCTCGCCCTTGATCTCGGCCGCCTTGGCGAAGGAGCCGGCGCCTATCTCCGCGGCGACGTCCGAGGCCTCGGTAGCGAGGCTCGCGGCCGTAGACGTCTCGGTAGAGGCTATGTCGAGGGCTTTCTTGCCTTGGCTCCGGCCGATGAAGAAAAGGATAGCCGCGACGGCGGCTAGGCCGATAGGAAGGAAAATCATAAGATTCCTCCATTAATAGCGATTCTCGGATCGTCCGACCTCGTCGGCGTCGCGTTAAGGCTAATGCAACGGCGCGCGCTCGCGCAAGCCCGGGGCTCGTCGGATCGTCCAGTAGGCCCGGCGCGCCTTGACAGGGGCGCCGGGGGCGGCCGATACTCGCCTTCCTTATGGCGACGCGCTCGGCTTCCTTCGAAGCGGTACTACTACGCTCAAAAGAGGTGCCTTCCGGCGCCCGGGTCGCTACTCTCCTATCGGCCGAGGAGGGCCTCGTCGAGGCGTTCGTGTTCGGCGGGGGCAAGAGCAAGCTCCGCTCGCTCGCGTCCCCCTGGCATTACGGCCGGGCCTGGATATACAGGGACGCGGCCAAGGGCCTCGTCAAGCTGACCGACTTCGACCCGCTGCGCGAGTTCCCCGACATCAGGGGCGACCTCGGCGCGATCGCCGCCGCGTCGTTCGCCAGCGAGTTCCTGCTCGCGACCTGCGCGCTCGGGGGCGACTGGGCCGACGCGCTGGACCTGGCCCTGGGCGCGCTCTCCGCCATAGACGAGGCCGCCCGCGGGCGGGATCGCTGCGCCGTCGATAGGGCCGTCTCGCTCTTCGCCCTGCGCGCCCTCGACGCCATGGGCTTGATGCCCGATCCCGGGGAATGCGCCGCCTGCGCTGGCGCAATACGCCGCGATGCATTACACTCCTATTCCCGCGGTTCCGGGGGGTTCGCCTGCGCGCGTTGCGCCGAGGCTGATCACGACGCCGTTCCCGTGCCCCAGGGCGCCATCGCCTGGCTAGAGGCGGCGGGCCGCAGGCCGTTCATCGAGGCCGTCAGGGTAGGCCTCGCGGACGAGGCACGCCACGCGCTCAAGGCCATGGCGCTCGACCTGGCGGCCAAGGCGGCGAATTCGCCGCTCAAGACCCTGAATTCCGGCTTATTGTAAGGAGGCCTCGATGAGGGCCGTGGACATCATAATGAAGAAGCGCGACGGCGGCGAGCTTTCGCGCGAGGAGATCGCGGCTATCGTGAACGGCTACGTCTCGGGCGAGGTGCCCGAGTACCAGGTCAGCGCCTGGCTGATGGCCGTGTTCTTCCGGGGCATGAGCTTCCGCGAGACGGCCGACCTGACCGACCTGATGCTGCGCTCCGGCTCGACGATGGACCTCTCCGGCATCGCCGGCCCCTTCGTCGATAAGCACTCCACGGGCGGCGTCGGCGACAAGGTCTCGCTGATCCTCGCGCCCATAGTCGCCGCCTGCGGCGTCAGGGTGCCCATGATGTCCGGCCGGGCCCTCGGCCATACCGGCGGGACCCTGGACAAGCTGGAGAGCATCCCGGGCTACACGACCCGCCTCGACGAGAAGCGCTTCCGCGAGTACATCGAGCGCGACGGCTTCGCGATGACCGGCCAGACGGACGCCATCGTGCCGGCCGATAAGCGGCTGTACTCCCTCCGCGACGTCACCGCCACCGTCGAGTCCGTGCCGCTCATCACCGCGAGCATCCTGTCCAAGAAGGTAGCCGAGGGCGCGGAGGCCCTCGTCTTCGACGTGAAGAGCGGCCCCGGCGCCTTCATGAAGACCGTCGAGGACGCCGAGCGCCTCGCCTCCAGCCTCGTCAGGACCGGGCAGGCGATGGGCAAGCGCATAGTCGGCGTCATCACCGACATGACCGAGCCGCTCGGAGACAAGGTCGGCAATTTCCTCGAGGTGGAGGAGTCCATCGACTGCCTGCGAGGCGAGGGGCCCGCCGACCTCATGGAGGTGACCTACCGCCTGTCCGCCTGGATGCTGGTGGCCGGCGGCGTCGCCGGGGACGTGGGGAGCGCGACCGCGATGTGCGAGGAGGCCGTGGCCTCCGGCAGGGCGTACCGGCTCTTCGAGCGCAACGTCAGGACCCAGGGCGGCGACGTAGAGAAGATGCTCTCGCTCTACAGTAACTACCGCTCCGGGCACTCGCGGGAGCTTCGCGCCCCGGAGGCCGGGTTCATCCGCTCTATCGACGCGTTCAAGATCGGCCTCGCGGGCGTCTACCTGGGAGTCGGGAGGAATAAGACGAGCGATCCGGTAGCGCCGGACGTCGGCTTCGTCTTCGAGCGGAAAAAAGGCGCCCGCGTCGCCGCCGGGGACCTCGTAGCCACGGTGTACGGCAAGGACGCGGCGTCCCTCGACGCGGCCTGGGACCTGGTGTCCGGGGCCCTATCCGTAGGCCCGGCCCCCGAGGCCGCCACTTCCCTCATCGTCAAGGAAATAACCGCGCTATGAGGTGGAAGAAGCGCGACGCCGCGCCGTCGATCGTCCGGGAGCTGGCGGAGCGCTTCGGCCTGGACCTCCTCACCGCGGCCGTGCTCGCGAGGCGCGGCGTCCAGACGCCCGAGGACGCGCTGTTCTTCCTCGAGGACGACGCGCGGTTCCTGCGCAACCCCTTCCTGTTCTCCTCCATGGAGGACGCCGTGGACCGCATACTGCTCGCGGCCGACGAGGAGGAGAAAGTCCTCGTCTTCGGCGACCGGGACGCCGACGGAGTATCGGCGACGACGCTGATGGTCGAGGCGCTCGCCGCGCTCGGGATAGCGGCCCGCTATAGGCTACCGACGGACGACGAGAAGTACGGCCTGTCCCGCGCCGCCATAGACGAATTCGCCGCCGACTACGGCAGCCTCATAATCACCGTCGACTGCGGCATCTCCAACCACGCGGAGATAGCCTACGCCAGGGAGAAGGGCGTGGACGTCATCGTCGTCGACCACCACGTGCTCCAGGGGGACGTCCCTCCTCCGGCGCTCGCCGTCGTCAATCCCAAGCTCGCGGATTCCGGCTACCCGTTCCGGGACCTCTCCGGCTGCGGCGTCGCCTACAAGCTGGCGTGGGCCCTGCGCTTCGCGAAGGGCGGCCTGTATAAGCAGCAGATAGCCCTCCTCAACGTCAGGCCCGTCAAGGACGCCTACGTCATCGAGGCCCTGCGGCTTTCAAACCTCGTCGAGACGGCGCGCATAGCCGAGACTATAGTGCCGGGCATGGTCGAGCTGGAGCGCACGAGGCTCGTGCCCTTCCTCAAGGACCGGCAGATATTCGTCTGGGACGGCGAGATCCAGAAGAGGCTCCTGGCCAAGGCCCTCGGCAAGGCAGCCGAGGTCAATTTCTACGACGTGCGGCCCGACGTCGGGCGCGTCATCCCGCAGGCCGCCGGGGCCAGCCTCGTCCGGCTCGCGGAGATGTCTAAGATAGGCAAGTATTCCGACAAGGCCTCGGGCGAGCTCGACGCCTTCGCGAGCCTCTTCACGTCGTTCGCGCTCAGGAAGGCGGGATGCAACGGCGAGGCCGAGGGCGACGCCCTCCAGCTCGTCGCCCTGTCCACCGTAGCGGACCTGATGCCGCTCCGCGACGAGAACCGCGTGCTCGTGCGGCAGGGCCTGGCCGCGCTCAACCGCAAGCCCCGCAAGGGCCTCGCGGAGCTCGTCGCCAGGCAGAACCTCGTAGGCAAGCGTATAAGCTCCACGGACGCGGCCTGGCAGCTGACTCCCGTCATCAACGCTGCCGGCCGCATGGGCAAGCCCGACGTCGCCGTGAAGATGCTGCTGGCCGACGATCCGGCGGAGCGCGCCGCCCAGGCCGACGCCCTCCTCGAGCTTAACGTGGAGCGCCGCCGCATGGGCGCCGAGTGCTGGGACGCCGTCTACCCGGCCGCCCGCGAGTCCGCGGAGGCCTCCGGCGGCAAGTTCGTGATCGTCGGCAGGCCCGATATATTCCGCGGCATCACCGGCATCGTCGCCAGCCGCCTCGCGGACACCTTCAAGGCTCCCGCCGTCGCGGCTACCTTCATGGCCGACGGCAGCGCCGTGGCGTCGGTACGGAGCGCCCGGGGCTTCAACGTCAAGGGGCTCCTCGAGTACTGCCAGGCGCTGTTCTACGACTACGGCGGGCACGACGCGGCCGCGGGCTTCTCCATGAGCGCCGACAAGTGGCCCGAGTTCGAGCGCCTCGCCTCCGAGTACCTCTCGGCGGTGGACCTGGAGGTCGTAGAGGAGACCGTCGACATCGACGCCGAGCTCCCTCACGAATACCTGGCCCCGAGCCTCGCCGACCTGGTCGATCGCCTGGAGCCCTACGGCGAGGGCAACGCGCCGCTCGTCTTCAGCTCGCGCTCGGTTACCGTCCTGCAGGCCGATATCGTGGGCAAGCAGGAGAAGAGCCACTTGAAGCTGCTCCTGGACTTCGGCGCCCACCGCTGGCCGGCCCTCTGGTGGAACTCGGCCGATCGCTACGGCAAGGATTTCCGCGAGGGCGACCGCCTCGACGTGGCCTTCAAGCTGACGAAGAACTACTGGAACGGCCAAGAGTCGCCGCAGCTCGTAATCATCGACGCCAGGAAAGCGGAATAAGGCGCCGGGGCTCGCTTAAGCCCGCGGCGTCGGGATCGCGTTGGCCGCTCTCATATCGCGGAGCGAACGCCTCCTTTCCCGGAAGGTCGTTTTACGCCGAAAGCCAAAAGCCAGACGATCGTCGCGACCTCGGCGATGACCGACAGCAAGACGAATTGCTCAGTGGCTCTAGGCGCTATGACGCTGACGATCGAATGGATCACGTACCCCGAGCCTCCGATCGTCACGAGTATTCCCAATAGTCTCGGCATGAATCCTGACTTGAGGAAGAGGTACCCGAGGGGCATCATCCAGAGCCCGAAGAAGACCGAGACGGGGAGGGCAGACGCTTGATAGGCGGCGATCATGAGGATGCCATGGACCTGGTCATCGGCCTCGAAAAGGCCTATCGCGGCGATCTCGTTACCCGTATTGAATACCGTCATGGTTACGGCGATCACGACCAGCGAGAGCATCGCCCGAGCGGCTCCACGACTGACTTCCCTGAGCAGGCCGTATAAAGATAGCGCTAAGAAAAGGAAGAAAACCTCGGTCACTATATCCCCGAGTATGCTTAGCCTGAAAAGCGCGGCGTTGGCCAAGATGTTCCCGCCGGTGGCGACGGCGTCGCCTGCTATGAAGAGAGACTTGCGAAGCATATCTGGCAACGCAGCCAAGGCGAGAATCAGGTAGCATACACCAGCCAGCCTGGCTTTTTTCCTGCGATTCCTATAAAGTTCCTGTTCATCCATGGGTAGTCTCCTTGTTTTCAATGGCGATCTAATATAAGACGCATTATAAAATACACTGTACGGTGTAGTGTATATTAAGTCAAGATAAAGTACACTGATAAGTGTATGTATTCATCGGAAGAGGCGGGATAATGGAGGACCGAGACACGGACAGACGTAAAAGAGATACGAGCGCAAAACGAAAATCCATCTTGAACGCGGCGGTGAAAGTATTCTTGAGCGAGGGTTTCGAGAACGCCAGCATGGACCGGATCTCCGAGGCCGCGGCCGCGTCTAAGCGAACAGTCTATAACCATTTTCCTCGTAAAGAAGACCTCTTGCGTTCCGTGATAGAACTCTTTGAAGAGGAGATGCGGCAATTAAAGGACATTCCATACGACAATAGCCGGACTATAGACGAGCAGCTAGGCGAGTTTATCGACGTTGAGGTTTCCGTAGCCCAAAATCCGACATGGATGGGGTTGATCAGGCTGTTGCTCTCGGTTTTCACGACGTATCCCGATTTAGCCAAGGAAGCGATGGCTAGGCATGCGAGGTCCGAGAACGGCTTGATATCTTGGATGCGCGCCGCGTTCCTCGATGGCAAGCTCGCTACCGATGATTATATCCTTGCGTCGAGGGTCTTTTCGGCGATGTTGGGTGGAGCCTTCACTTGGCCGGCGGTATACCAAGGAGGAATCCTCGATCAGATGACCCCGGATTTTAAGCAAGAGATCATAAGGACCTTTCTTTCACGATACGGCACAGCCGGTAACGCGTGACAGCAGCCTCAACCGTATAGTCCCTCCGTGCTGGCAGGCGCCGCCGCTACGCTCCTGACGGCGCTACTGCGCCAGGCCATGCGGGCGCGGAAAAACATAGGCTCCGTTTCCTCGCCTCTATACACTTCGCCGTGTCTCCGTGCCTCCGTGTCTCGATAGGTTTCATGACGGCCTACCTGCTCGACTTGATCAGTGACAGCCTGAGGGATCTTTGCTATACTCCGATGACGCTGATTCACCTGAAAAAGCGTCCCGCCATAGCAAACGGCCGCCCAGGGCGGCGATCAAGGAGATACCATGCCCGAGACCCAGGTCCTCATCAACCTTTCCAACCACCATATCCACCTCTGCTCCGCGGACGTGGAAGCCCTTTTCGGCGCGGGCCACAAGCTAACGAAGACCAAGGACCTGATGCAGCCAGGCCAGTTCGCCTGCGACGAGGTCGTCACGATCAAGGGACCCAAGGGCTCCATCGCCAAGGTCCGCGTCCTCGGGCCGGAGCGGAAGGAGACCCAGTGCGAGATACTGGCCAGCGAGATGTTCAAGCTCGGGGTCCCGGGCTGCCCTACCCGCGAGTCGGGTAAGCTCGACGGCTCCAGCCCCTTCGAGATCGAGGGGCCGGCCGGCGCGGTCAAGAAGTCCCAGGGCCTCATCGTCGCCAAGCGCCATATCCACTTCGACCCCAAGAGCGCCGAGGCGTTCGGCGTCAAGGACACCGAGATCGTGGACCTCGAGGTCCCGGGAGAGCGCGGCGCCGTCTTCCGCGACGTCGTCTGCCGCGTCAACGCGGCCTACGCCCTCGAGTGCCACCTCGATTTCGACGAGGGCAACGCCGTCGGTATCGGCAACGGCGCCATGGGCACGGTGATACGCCGAGCCTGACGGATCCCAGGACCTAGTCGCGGGGCCGTCGCGGCGGCCGCCGCATCGATTGCCGCGACGCGAGCGGCGCGCCCGCCCCCGCGACGGGGGCCCGGAGGAACGCGATGAACAAGGTAGTGCTCAAGGCCCAGGACCTGGACGGGTATCTGAACGACGCCGACAGGTCGACGATAGACAAGATGGACGGGCTGTACCGCAAGGCGATGCTGTCCTTCAGCATCCTGTCAGCCGCCCGCGGAGAGCCGGAGCGCAAGAAAGAGGAAGCGAACCTCATCTCCCTCTATAACGAGATGGGCGGCCTGATGCAGGAGATATGCAAGGCCGAGCCGCGGATCCAGGTCTATTCCTTCGAGACGGCCCCGGAGCATCACGGGGAGGCCTCCAGGCTCATAGCCAAGCTCCGCGACATCAATACGCAGCACCAGGAATTCACCTACTATACGCAACGGGCCTACGAGCTCCTCTTCGGGCTGGCCTTCGGAGGGGCCAAGAGCGAGAACAAGAACTACCTGATACCGCGCACCCCGGTGACCGTGCCGGTGCAGAACTTCGCGGTGCATAAGATCCCCAATATAGACGACCGCATCGAGAACTCGGTGATGTGCGTCATGCTCCGGGGCGCCCTCCTGCCTTCCATGATACTGTCCAAGGAGATACAGGAGTTCTCGTCCAAGGGCTACGTCACTCCGTTCGCGCTGTTCAAGATAAAGCGGGACGACTCCAAGAACGAGTCCACCATGGAGTACGTCCTGGACCTCGACCGATCCTATTTCCGGCCCGAGGAGCTCGACGGAAAGGACCTCATATTCGCCGACCCCATGAACGCTACCGGAGGCAGCCTGGTCACCGTCGTCAAGTACATACTCGACCTCGGAGTCAAGCCGCGCTCGGTCAAGTTCCTGACCATCATCTCCGCCCTGAAGGGCGCGCTCCGCGCCGTCCGCGCGGTGGAGAACATGACCGTGTACACGCTCTGGATGGATCCCGCGCTCAACGAGCTGGCGTACATCATGCCCGGCCTCGGCGACGCCGGAGACAGGATCAACGGCAAGGACATGGACGATACGCCGCGCGACATGATACAGCTGATCGCCGACTACGGATCGACCATCTCCAGTCTCTACCGGGCGCAGATCCGCACGATAGAGGAGACGGTGCTCAGGCGATGACCGTCCTCCGGGCTTCCGGCGGGGCCTCGGCCCGCTACCGTCGCCTCGCCGCCTGCCTCGCCGCGGCCCTCTCGCTCTCGGCCGGCGCCTGCGCCTCGCAGCAGGCTATGCGCCAGGCCGTAGGCTGGACCGAGCTGGGCAACGCGTGGGCCGAGCTCGGCCGATGGGACAAGGCCGGCGACGCCTGGTCGAGGGCTATGGCCCTCGATCCCGGCCAGGGCGTCGCGGGCTACAACCTGTCCAGGGCCCTCGCCGAGGCCGGCAAGTACGACGAGTCGATAGCCAAGAGCGACGAGTATCTCGAGACCGATCCCGACAACGCGGCCGTGCTCTCGGTCAAGGCCTACGCCCTCCACATGTCGGAGCGCGACGACGAGGCCCTGGCGGTCTACGAGCGGGTAGTCGCCCTAAACGGGAGCGACGTCGCGAGCGTCTACAACCTGGCGGTGCTCCTGGAGGCGGCGGGAAGGGGAGGCGAGGCGCTGGAGCGCTACGAGGCCGTGCTCGCCCTCAAGCCCGAGGATCCTAACGCCGCCTTCCGTAAGGGCCTCATTCTCGCGTCCGAGGGCGACGCGGAGGCCGCGATCCCGCTCTTGGAGCGTTTCGTCGCGGCCAATCCAGACGCGGCCCCGGCCGCGCGGGCGCTCGCCCTGGCTCAGGAACGCGCCGGGCTCTACGCCAAGGCGATGGAGACCTACGCCTCCCTGGTCGGCAAGGACGAGGCCGATTCCCAGTCCTGGTTCGCCCTCGCCCGGCTCAGGCTTACGGTGGCCGAGGACGGTCCGGGAGGCCTCGAGGCGCTGAAGTCGGCGTTGCTCAACGGGTTCGCGGACGGGGAGCTCGCGGCCGGCCTCTTAGACGCCCCCGGGCTCGTCTCTCCGGGGGCCGTCCGAGCCGCGCTCGAGGAGGCCGGCATACTAGCCGAGAAAGCCCCTCCCGCGACGAGCGATCAGCCGACGGGGGACGCCCCGCCGACGCCGACTCCGTAGCCCCTAGGCCCGGGAAGGGCAGTTCGCGAGAGGCGTACCGCCGTCCGGGGGCATAGCCCGCCGACGCTACGGCCGGGGGCCGGCGGCGGCGTCAGTCCTGCCCGCCTAGCTCCAGGATCAGCTCTACCTCGCCGCGCGACAGCTTGACGGCGCGCGCTATCTCCTCGACCTTCCAGCCCTGGTGGGCGAGCTTGCGCACGGTCTCCTGCACGGAGATGGGGGGCGCTCCCTTGTCCTTGCGGCCGGAGCTAGGCTCGTCCTTCAGTATGTCGTTCAGGAGCTTCAGGTGGTCCTGGGTCTTCTTATTGAGCTCGTCGAATCGCGTCTCGGCCCTGGCCAGCCAGTCGCGCGCCTTCTGCAGCTCCGTTACCCGTTTCTCGGCGTCGACGAGGACGCCGTCCACCTCGTCCAGCCTGACGACGGCGGCGTCCAGCTTGGGCTTCCACGACATGACCTCGTCCATGGAGCGCTTGAGGTCTATGACGCGGTCAGGTATCTCCCGCACCTCGGCGTCGATGGCGCGGACGTTCCGTTCCAGCTCCCCTATGGCCTGGAAGCTCTTGTCCACGGCGTCCGCCGTGGAGTCGAGGATGTTAGACTTCTTCTCTATGCGGTCGTATTTCTCGGCGGCCTCGTCCGAGATGTCGGAGAGCCTCCTGACCTCGGCCTGGATCTGGGTCAGCTGGTCGTTGTTGGCCGTGACCGCGGCCAGCTTCTGGTCCACGGCCTGCGATAGCGATAGGAGGCGCTTGAAGTCTTCCTCCATGGCGTCCAGGCGGCGCTTCTCCGCGAGGAACTTGGCTATCTTCTGCCCCAGCTCGTCCTCGAGCCGCTTGACCCGGCCGTACTGAGTCTCGAGCTCGGCCATCTCCGCGCGCCTCGACTCGACCCTGGAAAGGTCCGCCTTCATAGATTCCATGGCCTCGGAAAGGGACGAGCGCAGCTCGTCGGTGCGCTCGAACAGCTTGGTACTGGCCTGGAAGGCCTTGACCTCCTTGTCCATCTCGGCGAAGGCCCGCTGCCTGGCCTTCTTCTCCTCGTCGAGAGAGCCGGTCATCTGTGACTTCGCCGCCTCGAACCCGTCCTTGAGGGAGCGAGCCTCGCGCTTGTAGTCCTCTATCGCGGCGTCCATAGCGGCCGCGGACTCGCGCGCCTTTCGGGCGGCGTCCTGGGATAGGCCGTCGTAGGAGCGGTTGAAGTCGTCGAGGGCCTGGGCCGTCTTCTGGGCTAGCTCCTGGCGGAATCTGCCGACGTCGTCGGAAAGCGCCCGCACGTCCCTCGCCAGCGAGTCCCGCTCGAGCTTGGCGGCCTCGATGACCTTGCGCCGTTCCTTCTCCCAGCTCTCCGAGATGGAAGCGACGTCGGTCTTGAACGATTCGGCCAGCGCCGCGACGGACGCTACGCGATCGGACTCGGCGGCCGTCATGGCCTCGGTGAAGCGGGCCTTCCATTCGCCGGAATCCGCGATGATGGCGGCCCTGGCTTCCTCGAAACGCCGCTTGGCGGCCTCGGCCGCCTCGACGAGGGCCTTCGCGTCGGCGTCGGCCTGCCTCTCCGCGCCGCGGACCCGTTCGCCCGCCGCGTGCTTCCAGCGCTCCAGCTCCGCGTTCATATAGGCGTCCGCGGCGGCGCGGGCGTCGTCGAGGTCGGCCTTGACCGCCGCCTTGAGCGTCGCGAGCGCGTCGTCGGCCTCGCCGACCCGCTCGCTGATGGCCGAGCGGTGCGCGTCCACCTGCGACGCCAGCTTCTCGAGCTGGTCCTGGACCCGCGCCTGCGTCTCGGCCAGCTTGGCGCGCGCCTCTTCCGACCAGGCCTTGTCGGTCTCGGCCCGGGCCGCGTCGGCCTCGCGTATCGTCGACGCGAGGCGGTCGTCCATCTCCGCCCGCCAGACGGCGAAGCGCTCGTTGGCGTCCTCGCTCCTGACGCGCAGGTCGGTGAAGAACTCGTCCTCGAAGATCTTGAGCTTCTCGGAGACGTCCGCGTAGGCCTTGGACTTGAGGGCGCTCAGGTCGCTGTCGAGGTCCTTCACCGCGGACTTCACGCGGGCCGACTCGCCGCGGAATTCTTCCTCGAACGCGGCCTGCCTCGACGCGAGATCCTTGCCGAACAGCGCGAAATCCTCCTCGACGCGGCGTTCCACGCCGGCCATCGAATCGCGGAGGGCCGCCTCCATGCGGTCGGCGTCGAGGCGGACGCCCTCGAGCCTCGATAGGCCCGACTCGACGACATCGCGGAGCTCGGTAGCGCGCGCCTCGAACCCGGCGAGCACCCGTTTCTCCAGGTCCGCGCCGCGGTCGGTGAATTTGGAGCTGAGCGCGGCGACGGCGTCGTCGGCCTTCCTCTCGGCCGCCGATAGCGACGAGTTCATGGCCGCGATGCGAGACGCCTGCTCGGAGGCGGTCTCGTCTATCCTGGAGCGGAACGCCGCGAGCGTCTCGGCCAGCTCCGCCGCCGCGGCCTCGGCCTCGCCCTTCGTCTCGACGAGGCCTTCCTTGATAGCGGACCTGATGGCCGCCTGCTTGGCGGCACTATCTTCCTGGTACGCCTTGAGCTGTTCCTTGACCTTGAGCTGGAGGGCCTGCGCGGTCTCGTGGGCCTTGGCCTCGATGCGGGCGTAACGCTCCTCGTACAGCGACTCCGCCTTGGCTACCTTGGCTTCCGCCTCGTCTATGCGCTCCGACGAGCGATCGGCCGCGTCCTGGGCCTCGGCCTTGAGCTCGGCGAGGACGGCGTCGGCGTCCTTGCGCCACTCGGCCTTGAACGACTTGAGCATGCCCTGGGTCTCGGCGATCTTCTCCTTGGCCTGGTCGCGCAGCGCGTTGAAGCGATCCTCTATCGCTTCCCCGAGCTTCGCCCCGCGCGCTTCTATCTGCCCCTGCAGCTTCTGGAAGCTCGAGTCCTCGAGCCGCTCGCCTTCCTCGCGGGCGCGTTTGAACGCGTCGGCCAATTGCGCCTCTATGGCCCTGAAGCGCTCCTCGGCGGCCCTCACCGCCTCGGCGTTGGTCTCGGCTACCGCGTCGGTCCCTTCCCGGGCGCGCTCGCGGAGGGCCTCGACCTGGGCCTGCGCGTCGTCGAGCGCCGACCGGATCTCGTCGGAGAAGACGGAGCGAAGGTCGTCCATCATGTCCTTCGAGTCGGAGGCTATGCCCTCTCGGATGCCTGGCACTGAAGCCTTGAGCCGCTCGATCTCGTCCTTGCTAGCCTTGAGCGTCCTCGCGACGCCGTCGACGAAGGCGCTCTCGTCGTGTATGGCGGCGAGGTTCTCGTCGACGCGGGCGCTCATGTCGCGGAGCTCGGCGAGCGCCTTGTCGTACTCGGCGATGCGCGCCGCCATGCCGCCTATCTGCTCGGCCCTGGCGTTAAGAGCGTCCTCGGCGACCTGCACCCGGCGCAGGACTTCCTTGGCGGCCTTCTGGTGAACCTCTAGCTCGATGGCGTACGACTTGAGGTCCTCCGATCCCTTATCGGCGAAGGCGGCCATTTCCTCTCGCAGCTTGTCGGCGTAGCGCTTGACCTTCTCGAGCGATCTGTTATCGCGGTCGAGCAGCCGGTACGCGAGCAGTAGTATCAAGGTAATGCCTATGGCCACGAGGTTGCCAAGGTCGAACATGTTTTTTTCTCCCAATGTCGATTCCGCCAGAGCGGTACGGCGGCCGGGCCCGGCCCGATCCGGATCAGTATATAGCACAATGGGGGATTAATAAAGAATCGAGCGTGCGCAGACACGGGTGTCGTCATACGACGCGCGGCATGTTATACTACAATCGTACTAACGAACGAGCGTTCGTTCTAAATATCGATTCGGAGGTTTTCAATGGCTAAGCGCTTAGTCCTCGCCCTCGCAGCCATCGCGCTGCTCTCCTTTTCCTCCTGCCAGCTCATTGATTCGCTGTTCTACAACGCCGATCAGGTGAGCGCCACGGAACTGGAACCGTTCTCGGGAACGCCCGCCTCGAGCCAGGCGGAGGCCAAGACGGCCGTCATAGCCGGGCTGGAATCCGGCGCCGTGCCCGTCGCGGAGTTCTCCGTTTCCGGGCCGTCCGGAGACGTCATCGCCAGGGCCTTCCCCCGGCTCCTGCCCGCCTATTCCGAGCCGGCTCCCGCCGCCGCCTCGAGGGCGCTCCCTACTACCGGCCTTACCGTTAACTCGGACGGCAGCATGGACTATTCCTGGACCGGTTCCGGCTATGCGCTCTCCAGCAACCCCGCCGTCAGCCTGAGCGGGTCGATGGGCTACTCGATGTCGGCCAACGCGGTGGCGAGCACGGCCGAGAACATCCTCGCGGCGGCGATGGACGTCTCCGTCAGCCTGAACGCCGACCTGCAGGCCACTGTCGGGGCCTACTCTCCCGCCGGGCTCAAGGGCGCCGTCATGAACCTCAAGGCCAAGGGCGACTCGACCCTCACAGGCTCGCTATCGGCGGGCTACAGGGCCAAGGGCTACGCGGCCGTCTCCATGAACGCGGGCTTCTCGCTCGACGAGACCGCTAGCCACAAGGGCGGCAAGTACGTCGTCAGCCTGAAGTTCGCCGAGAGCTACGACGCCACGCTATCCCTGGCCGACGTCGCCGGCTCGGCCGCTGGCGAGGTCACGGTTAACGTGCTCGTCAAGGTCTACGACGCGTCGAACAGGAAGCTGGGCGAGTACACGTTCACGGCCGCGGATTTCGCCGCCGCGGCGTTCTAGGCCGGGCTCCTGGCTGGGCTCCAGCCGGGCCGGCCGCTAGCCGTTCAGCTCCCGCGAGCGGCGGGCGGCCGCGTCCACGGCGTCCATGACTATGGCGCGGAAGGCCTTGCGCTCGAGGCTGTGGATGCCGGCCATGGTCGTGCCCGCCGGCGAGGCGACGATGTCCTTGAGCTCGCCGGGGTGCTTGGCGGACTCGAGTATTATCTTCGCCGCGCCCATCACCGTCTGGGCCGCGAACTCGTAGGCCTGGGTGCGATCCATGCCGTTGAGCACCGCGCCGTCAGCCATGGACTCGATGAACAGGAACGCGAAGGCGGGGCCCGAGCCCGAGAGCGCAGTGACCGTATCGAAGAGCCTCTCCTCGACGAGCCTCGCGCGGCCCACGGTCGAGAACAGCGTAAGGAGGGACTCGACGTCGTCGGGCCTTACGGCGGGATCGGGGCAGATCGCCGTCATGCCGTGCCCTACCGAGAGCGGCAGGTTAGGCATGATCCTGACTATGGCCGGGGGCGCGGCGAAATGGGCCTTGATCGAGTCAATTGTGACGCCCGCGGCCATCGAGACGACCAGCGCGTCTTCCTTGACGTGCAGGCACGCCTCCGATAGCACCTTAGCGACGGCGTGGGGCTTCACGGCTATGAATAGCCAATCCGACCGCTCCGCCAGCTCCCGTATGCTAGGCGCGACCCGCACCGGATACCTGGACGCGAGCGCCTCGGAGCGGGACGCGGTCCGGTTCCAGACCCACAGCTCGTCGCCGGAGAGCGCGGGGCCGAGCGCCCCGAGCATGATG
>Ga0180007_10001010_pt1 | contig 41027 bp, 48 predicted proteins | sample MM_PC_MetaG_FD_121122 | JGI IMG/M metagenome (GOLD analysis project Ga0180007, IMG submission 121122) | Groundwater microbial communities from the Aspo Hard Rock Laboratory (HRL) deep subsurface site, Sweden - MM_PC_MetaG | ecosystem: Environmental > Aquatic > Deep subsurface > Groundwater... | reverse complement strand
TAGTATGTAGTGAAGTAACGAAGTAGTATGTAGTGAAGTAACGATTATTTTATTTCTTTGTTTCTTTGCGACGGCCGCTTCCCATTGTGATTTTCTTTCCGCGCTTGGTTCTGGCGTTTGTTTTGGTCTTCTGTCCCCTTAACGGAAGCTTCCTTCTGTGTCTGTATCCACGATATGATCCGGTGTCCTGCAATCTTTTGATGTCCAGCGAAACCTTTCTTCTTAAATCACCTTCGGTTATTACGTTTTTTTCGATGTATTCTCTTAATTTGGCAACATCGTTTTCCGATAATTCTTGAACTTTAATGTCCTTGTTGATATTCAGGTAATCCAAAATTTTCGCACTGGCACTTCTGCCTATTCCTTCTATGTAGGTTAGGGCTGCTTCTATTCTTTTATCTTTTGGTAAGTTGATTCCGCAAATACGGGCCATATCAATGGTGGTTATTGGTTATCCTTGGCGTTGTTTATGTTTGGCTTTCTCGCAAATGATGCGAATTACACCTTTGCGCTTGATTACTCTGCATTTGTCACAGATTTTTTTTACTGATGCTCGGACTTTCATTTTATTTAGTTAGTAGAAGTAGTTGTAGTAGGGTATGGGGGCCTTCGGTTCTCGGTGATTTTTTTATTCTTGATTGTCGTCTTCCGGTTTTTCTTCTTGAGGCCTTGGCTTGCCGTCTTTGTGTCTATAAGTGATTCTTCCCTTGTTTAGGTCGTATGGAGTTAGTTCAAGCGTTACGCGGTCTCCCGGGAGAATGCGTATGTAGTTCATCCTCATCTTACCTGAAATGTGTGCTCTTAATGTGTGGTCACTTGGGTAATCGGGATCATCTATCCTCACTTCAAATACCGTATTTGGCAGACAACTTATTACTACTCCTTCAACTTGAATTACATCTTTAGCCATAAATTTTAAAACTTGTTTCTAACCTGTAAAGGGGAAATTTGTCACAAAAAGCTATTGGATTTTAGAGTAAACTCCTCCTGATTTCAAGGTCTTTTTCTCGATTTCGGAAATTAGCTTGACAGGGTCAATATTTCATGGCCTTGTGGCGTTACAAGTATTGTGTGTTCAATTTGTATTGAAAGTGAGCCGTCCTTGGTTGCAATTGTCCAATTATCTTCGAGAGTCTTGGTATGCCTGGTTTTTTCTCCTATGATCGGCTCGATTGCAAGGGTCATGCCGGGTTTTAGGGCGGGGCCTTGTCCTTTTTTCCCAAAATTGTTGATTATCGGTGGTTCGTGCAGTTCTCTTCCGACGCCGTGACCTGTCAGATGTTTGATAATGTGGTATCCGGCTTGTTGAACTACGGATTGTATCGCAAAGCTTATATCTCCAACTCTTTTTCCGGGCTTGATTTCTTTTATCCCGGCCCGAAGTGCTTTTTCGCCTACCTTTAGAAGTCTTTCCGCTTTCGGATTATCTTTCCCTTTCACAATAAAGGATATGGTTGCATCTGTTATTAGTCCCTGAAGGGTCATGCCGCAGTCTATACTGACGAGGTCTCCGGGTTTTAGCTCATATTTTCCGGGGATTGCATGTACAACTTGTTCGTTTACGGAAGAGCAGATTGCTCCGGGAAAGTTTCTATAGCCAAGAAATGTTGGAGTTGTTCCGTTTTCTTCGCATAGCCGGATGCAGAGTTCATTTAGTTCTTCTGTTTTTATTCCCGGCTTTGCCGCTTGTTTCAGTTTTTGCAAAGTTTCCGCGAGAATTTTGCCGCATCGGCGCATTATTTCTATCTCCTGTGAATTTTTTAGGGCATGGGGCATAGGGCATGGGGCATAGGGCAGAGGGCATGCGGGCTTCGCCCTCTGCGGGTGCCCCGCCTTGGCGGGGCATTATTGTAGGTTGAGGCTGTTTTCGAGTAGCGTGTCGACTTCTTCGACTGAGCCTTCTCCGTTGATTTCGATCATTTTCCCTTCGGATTTGTATTTCTCGATTACGGGGAGGGTTTCGTTTTGGTAGGCCGTCAGGCGATTTTTTATAGAATCCGCATTGTCGTCCGATCTTGTGATAAGTTCTCCGCCGCATTTTTCACAGGACTTTTCTTTGTAATCTGCCGGGTATACTTCTTTGCATTTACTGCAGATTCTTCTTGTGGTTAGCCTTTTCAGGGCTGTTTTTTCCGAAATTTTGATCAAAACTCCCATAAATTCTCTTCCTAATTTCTCCATTAGTGCGTTGAAAGATTCCGCTTGCTCCATTTTTCTGGGAATGCCGTCGAATATTACACTTTCCCCTTCCGGGATATTTTCTGCAAAGTTTTCAATAATTTCCATTACTATTTCGTTCGAAACCAAATGTCCGGCTTCGATGATTTCTTTTACTTTTTCCCCTAATCCAGAGTCTTCCGAAGCGAGTTTGCGTAATTCCGCTCCTGTTTCAAAAACTTTCAGATTGTGTCTTTCGGCTATGAGTTTGCCTTGAGTTCCTTTTCCGGAACCCTGCATGCCGAAGAAAACTAGATCCATGATGGTAGGGGGTTAGGTTGTAGCGGCATACTATTTTAGTAAAACTTCTCGTAATTATGCATGATTAGTTGCGCGTTGATTTGCCTGATTAGCTCAAGTACAACTCCAACTACGATAATCATTCCGGCGCCGCTTATAAGCATAGGCACGGATCCTCCGGATGTTCCGGATAAAATTCTTTGAATGATTATTGGAGATATTGCTATTGTTGCTATAAAAATACCTCCGAAAAGGTTCATGTGGCTTGTTGTTTTTCTCAAGTATTCTGCTGTTTGTTTACCCGGTCTTATTCCGGGGATGAAGCCGCCTCTTTTTTGAATATTTTCCGCTACCTGATCCGGATTAAAGGTGATTGAAACATAAAAATAAGTGAATCCAATTACCAACAAGAAGTAACTGAGAATATATAATGGTGTTCCTACGGCAAGGTTGACTTGAATCCACTCACCGACAGTTATTAACCACGGAGATTCTCCATTCATCATGAATTGCCCCATAATTCCGGGGAATGTGATCATTGAAACTGCGAAGATGATTGGAATCATCCCGGCTTGATTGATTCTGATTGGAAGAGCGGCTTGTTCTCCGTGTGCTGATTTTTGATGTCCTGCGTAAGACACCGGTATCATTCTACGTCCCTCTGTTATTAATACTATTATAATTGTCAAAATTAATGTGATGATAATTCCCGCTGTGAATGGCACTAATTTAGAGTTGTCCTCAGACGCGAGTGCCAGTGCTTGTCCTGTTATCCCCGGTAGCCCCGAAACGATACCTGCAAAGATCAGAATTGATACTCCGTTGCTGATTCCTTTTTCCGTGATAAGCTCACCCAGCCACATAAGAACTACCGTTCCTGTTGAAACGGTAAGCATGATTGGCAGAATAACTGCCGGATCCGAGAGGTTCTGTATTATTTCAACTTGTGCTTGCGCATTGATAAGAAGAATCATTCCGTAAGACTGTACAAACGCGAGTGGGAATGTTGCCCATCTTGTATAGCTTGTGATTTTTTTTCTGCCTTGTTCACCTTGTTTTGATAATTGTTCTAATTTAGGCACAATCACTGTTAGCAGCTGCATTATGATTACAGCATTGATATAAGGGGAAAGTCCCAGCAATACAATCGAGAAGTTTCTTGCGCTTCCCCCCGTCAGCATACTGAATGCTCCAAGGATTTTATTTCTGTCAAAAACCGATTGAAGTGCTTCTAAATTGACTCCCGGTATTGTTATATGTGCAAGGGCTCTATATATAACTATTGCCAATAAAGTAAAAAGTATTTTATTTCTTAGGTCTTTGGCTTGGAATATTTGTTTTAGGTATTTGAGCATGTACTAGGGTTTAGTGGGGCATAGGGTATTGTCGGGGCGGGACTATTTCTTTTTGGCTTTTTTCTTTTCGGTGATTATTGCTTTTCGAGTTTTCTTTGGGTTCCCGAGAGCCTCTACTTTTCCGCCGGCAACTTCGATTTTTTTCTGTGCTGTTGCGGAAACACTTTCCACTGTTATTGTAAGTTTTTTGGAAAGCTCCCCTTGGCTTAAGATTTTTACCGGTTTTGTCGTGTTTTGAATTAGATTTTTCTTTTTAAGAGTCTCTTTGTTTACTTCTGCTCCCGACTTAAAAACTTCTAAATCTTTTACATTTATAATTTGATATCTAACCTTGTTTGGGCTTTTAAAGCCTTTGAGTTTAGGCATCTTCCTTATCAGAGGCGTTTGTCCTCCTTCGAATCCAGGCCTTCTTTTTCCGCCGCTTCTTGCGCTTTGGCCTTTCATCCCACGGCCTGAATATGTTCCTTGGCCTGATCCGTTTCCACGACCAATTCTTTTCTTGGTTTTCTTGATGGTCGGTTTTATTGTGTTTTGTTTCATAGACTTAGTTTGTTAGGGCTGGGCATGCGGGCTTCGCCCTCGGTGGATTATTTTGTTGCTACCTTTTTTTTTGGAGTTTTAGGTTCCTCTATTTTAGGCTTGGGTTCCTCTTTTTCAGTAGTTTCTTGTTTTGGTTCAACTGCTTTCTTTTTGTCCTCCCTGTATCTTAGCGCTTTTAGTGCTTCATATGTAGCTTTTGTGCAGTTTAATTTGTTGTTTGAGCCCAATGATTTCGAAAGAATATTCTTTATTCCTGCAAGTTCCACTACTTTTCGGACTGCTCCTCCTGCAATAATTCCGGTACCTTCTCCCGCAGGAATTAGAAGTACTTTTGCGCTTTTGAATTTTGTTTGAATTCTATGAGGTACGGTTGACTGGAAAGAGTTTATTGTTATTAGATTCTTTTTTGCTTTTGCTACAGCTTTCTTGATTGCTCCTTGAACTTCCGTTGATTTGCCGATGCCTATTCCAACTCTCTTTTTGCGGTCTCCTATTACTACTGTTGCTCGGAAGCGAAGCCTTCGTCCTCCTTTTACAACACGAGTTACGCGATCTATTTGAATTACTTCTTCATCGAATTCCTTGTTTTCTATTTTCGGTCCTCTTTTTTTGTCGAATGATTTTTTCATATGTATTGAGTATTGTTAGAATTTTAAACCTGCTTCTCGAGCACCGTCGGCTATTGCTTTAATGCGACCGTGGTATTTGTAGCCGTTTCTGTCGAAGACACATTCTTCAATTTTCTTCTCCAAAGCTATTTTCCCGATAGCTTTTCCTGTTTCCGTGGCTTTTTCCAGCTTTGTACCTTTCTTGATTTTCAAGTCTGATGCGGCGCAGATTGTCGTACCTTTTTCATCGTCTATTAGTTGTGCGTATGTAGAATTTATGCTTCGAAATACGATTAATCTTGGTCTTTTTGCTGTTCCTTGTAGTTTGGCGCGCACTCGTACGTGCCTTCTTTTCCGTTGTTGTTTCTTGGTTGTCATGTGGATTTTAATAGTTTATGGGTTTTAGCCTTCTCCTCCGGCTGCTTTACCGGATTTTCTTTGGACTTTTTCTCCTTGGTACCTGATTCCTTTGCCTTTGTAGGGTTCAGGTTTTTTATATCCCCTTATTACTGCTGCTGTTTGTCCTACCTTTTCTTTATCTATCCCCGAGATTGTTAGCAGGTTCTTATTTTCCTGATCTATTTCGATAGTTACTCCTTCGGGAGCTGTGTATTCGATGGGGTGTGAATATCCCAGATTTAAAACCAGTTTTTTGCCTTGCAGTTGTGCTCTGTAACCTACGCCTTTGATCTCAAGTTTTTTCTCGAATCCTTCCGATGTTCCGGTGACCATGTTTTGGATTAAGGCTCTTGTCAGACCGTGAAGGCTGCGTGAAAATCTTTCATCATCATTCCGAGTTACAATTATTTCTTTATCTTTGATTTCAACATTTACTTTTTCGTGAGGGATTATCTTCAGTTCTCCTTTTGAGCCTTTGACAGTGATCTCTTTGTCTGAGCCCTGAGTAACAGTTACTCCGTTTGGTATTGTTATGGGTTGTTTTCCTATTCGTGACATTGTTGGTTGGTTAGTATGGCCTGCGGCGGCTTTAGTATATTTCGCAGAGTAGTTCTCCTCCGACATTTTCTTTTCGGGCCTCATTATCGGTCATTAATCCTTTTGGGGTTGATATTATCGCTATCCCGAGACCGTTAAGGATCCTTGGTATTTCACTTCTTTTTACATATATTCTTTGTCCGGGTTTTGAAATTCTTTTTAAATGTAATTTTTCTGCAGTTTTTGGAAGGGTAAGTGATATTTGTCGGAATTTACCGATTTTTTCTATCTTGATATCTTGTATGTACCCTGTTTTCTTCATGATTTTTACAATCTCATTTTTCATGTTTGAATATGGGATCGATACGCTTTCCTTTGATGCGATGGAGGCGTTTCTTATCCTTGTTAGAAGGTCTGATATTGGATCTGTGTTCATTATTTAGTGGTAGTTAGTTGTAGTTGTGTTTACCAAGATGATTTTCTGACGCCCATTATTTCTCCTTTTTGAGCCAGTTCCCGGAAACAAATTCTGCATACTTCGAATCTTCTCATATATCCTTTTGGTCTTCCGCAGAGTTTGCATCTGTTGTAGACCCTTGTTGGCATTGTCGGTTTTTTACCTGCATTAAATGCTCTGTCGGCCGCCTTTTGCTTTTTATTACATTTTACTACTAGAGATGTTTTTGCCATTTGAATTATTTAGTTAGGGCGTAAGGTATGCATTATTTTGTTGGTGGTTTAATTTCATCCTTGAAAGGGAAGCCAAGCTCTTTTAGTAGCAGATATCCTTCGTATGGAGTTTTTGCCGAGGTGTTTACCGTGATTTGAATTCCGTGTATCTTTTCCGTGTTTTCCAGGTTTACTTCAGGGAATATACTTACATCATTCATTCCAATATTGTAGTTTCCATTCTTGTCGAATCCTTTTGTGCTTATTCCTCGGAAATCTCTCATTCTTGGCATTACGACGTTTACCAGTTTGTTGATAAAGTCATACATTCTTTTTTTTCTCAGGGTGACGGTTAGTCCCACTGGCATTCCCTCTCTGAGCTTGAAGTTTGATATCGCTTTTTTCGATTTGTTTGTAATAGGTTTTTGCCCGGTGATGTCCTGCAGATTGTCTATGATAGGCTGAAAATCTTTATTTCCACTTCTGATCCAGCTACCTATACCTATGTTGATTTTAACTTTTTCCAGTTTTGGTATTGCGTGAACATTTTTTCGATTTAATTCAGTTTGAAGTTTTTTAACAACTTCTTTTTCGTATTGATCTTGTAATGTGGATTTTTTGCTAGTCATTGTTGTGAGTTAGTGGGGCATAGAGCATGCGGCCTTCGGCCTCTCTGGATTATTTTTTCTTTTTAGATTTGGCTTCTGTCGGTTTGTCGATTGATTCGTTACATTTCTTACAGACTCTTCTTTTTTTGCCGTCTTTCGGGATTACATATCCTACTCTTGCCGGTTTTTTGCAGTGAGGGCAGAGGACTTTCACATTTGATACATCGATCGGGGCTTCAAATTGAATGATTTCTCCTGCTCTTGTTGTGGTTTTTTTGATGTGTTTTTTCTTAATATTAACTTTTTCGACCACGATCGCGTTTCTTTTTTTCATAATACGCATGACCTTTCCGGTTTTACCCTTATCTTTTCCTGTGATTACCGCCACATTGTCACCTGATTTAATTTTCATAATACATCTGGAGCTAATGAGATAATTTTTTGAAACCCTTTGTCTCGAAGTTCTCTTCCTACCGGGCCGAATACACGCGTTCCTTTGGGTTGACCTTCTTTATTTATGATTACTACTGCGTTATCATCGAACCTGATAGCTGAGCCGTCTTTGCGGCTGAGTTCTTTCCTGGTTCTTACAACAACAGCTCTTTCTATCGCTTTTTTCTTAACTACTCCTTTTGGAGCAGCTTTTTTGACTGCAACAGTTATTATATCTCCCAATGAGGCATATCGTCTTTTTGAACCTCCGAGGACTTTAATACACATTACCTCTTTGGCTCCGGTGTTGTCTGCGACTTGTAGTAGTGTTTGTACTTGTATCATGGTTTAATTCATTGTTATTTTGTAGCTTCTTCCGGGTTTACGGTTGTCCATCTCTTGAGTTTCGAAAGTGGTCTGGATTCGTAGATTGTTACCTTGTCTCCTTCTTTCAGTTTGTTTCCTGCGTCGTGTGCGTGATGCTTCTTTGATACTCGGTATCTCTTCTTGTATTTCGGGTGTCTTTTATATGCATGAACTGTGACGACGACAGTGTCTTTCATTTTGGTGCTTGTGACTATTCCGGTTTTTGTTCGCATTTTAATCTAGGATTTAAGATGTAGTGGTTTGGTTTGTTGTCTCGTTTTTTACTGTCAGAATTTGTGCGCAGTATCGCTTGTATGTTGATGCCAGATGAGATTTCTTGTCTTGATTAGCTTTTAAATCCAATCGAGACTGCATAAGCTTTATTCGGGCTTTTTCAAGCTCTTTCCGGAGTTCTTCGGTACTAAGTTTTCGCAGTTCTTTTATTGTCAGCATTTTAATTTATTTCGTGAGATGATATGAATTTAGTTTTGACAGGTAATTTGTGGCTTGCGAGTCTCATTGCTTCTCGTGCGACGCTTTCTTCCACGCCCTCCATTTCGAATATAATTGCTCCCGGTTTGACCATTGTTACATATTTCTCAACATTACCCTTACCGCTGCCCATAGGTACTTCCGCAGCTTTTTGTGTTACAGGTTTGTGAGGGAATACTCTGATCCAAATTTTCCCGCCTCTTTTGACATATCTTGTCATTGCTCGTCTTGCCGCTTCGATTTGACGCGATGTTACTTCATGCAGAGATTGGGCTTTGAGGGCATATGATCCGAATGCGATTTTGGTATTGCCTTTGGATTTACCTTGGAATGAACCTCTTAATCTATGTGATTTCCTGTATTTTTGCTTCTTAGGTAGTAACATTATTTAGTTGTAGTTAGTAGTGGTAACGGTAGTGGTAGTTAAGCAGCTTTTTGGGCAGTGTTTTTTTCCGCTATTGATCTTGAATGCGGATTGACGGTTGTGCTTAAATCTTTTTTGAAGATTTCTCCTTTGTAAATCCAAACTTTTATTCCTATTATCCCATATGTTGTATTTGCTTCAGCAAGTGCATAATCAATATCCGCCCTGAATGTGTGAAGAGGAATTTTCCCTTCTGAATAAAATTCGCTTCTTGAGATTTCGACACCGTTTAATCTTCCCGAAACCAGTACTTTTGCTCCGATTGCCCCTGCTTCAATGGCTTTCTGAATAGCCATTTTTGACGCTCTTCTGTATGAGATTCTTCTTTCTACTTGTTTTGCTATTGAGTCTGCAAGCAGAGTCGCGTCTATATCCGGTTTCTGAATTTCCGAAATATTGATATGGAATCTGCTGCCGAACTTTTTTTCCAGTTTTTCTCGGAATCTGTCAATATCCTCACCTTGTCTTCCTATTATAACTCCAGGTTTGGAGCTGTATATATTGATGGTTGTTTCGCTGGTGCTCCTTAATATTTGGATTAGTCCGATGCCGCAGTCAGGCAGAGATTTTAAGATGAATTTTCTGATTGCTATGTCTTGATGAAATAAGCCGGCGTACTTTTTTTTCGAGGCGTACCAACTTGAGTCCCATCCCTTGATGATTCCTATTCTCTGGATTTTCGGATTAACTTTTTGTCCCATTGTTTTTAGTTAGTAGTTTCAGTTGTAGTTTCTTCCGGAGTTTTTACATCGAGTTTTACTGTGATGTGTGAGTTTCTTTTTAAAATCGGGTGAGATCTCCCTCTGGAACAAGGCATTGATCTTTTGTATGTTGTTCCTTCATTTACGATTACTTCTTTTATATAAAGCTGATTTCGTTCTTGCTTGAAGTTGTTTTCGGCATTTGCCGCTGCTGATGCTATTATTTTGTACAGTATTTTTGCACCTTTTTTCGGAGTAAAGCGTAGATCCGTAAGGGCATCTTCCACTTTTTTACCTCGGACTAATCCGGCGACCAAATTCGCTTTTTTCGGTGAGATGCTGACTTGTCTTAGTATTGCTTGCATATTTTATTTAGTTGCAGAAGTAGTTTTAGTTTATTTTGCCAATTTTCCTCCGTGACCTTTGAATTTCCTCGTGAAGGCGAATTCGCCCAGTCTATGTCCTACCATGTTTTCCGATACGAATACAGGTATGTGTTCTTTTCCGTTGTGGACTGCAAATGTGTGGCCCACGAACTCAGGGGCTATTACCGAGGCTCTTGCCCAGGTTTTGATCACTTGCTTGTTTCCACCCATCGCCTGTACTTTTTTAAGAAGTTTGGGTTCTACGTATGGTCCTTTTTTTGATGATCGTGACATGATTTAGTGTGTTAGTGGGGCATAGGGCACGGGGTATGCGGGCTTCGCCCTCGGTGGATTATTTGTTGACTTGGCGGCCTTTGCGATCTCTTACGCGGTATTTGTTGGTTAACTTGTTTTTTCTGGTTTTGAAGCCGAGTGCCGGTAGCCCCCAAGGAGTTTTCGGATGCTTCATACCAATTGAAGTTGCACCTTCACCACCTCCGTGCGGGTGATCGCAGGGGTTCATAGCTTTACCTCTTACTTGAGGTCTTTTCCCCATCCATCTTTTCCTTCCGGCTTTACCTATTTTCAGGTTGCTGTGTTCGATGTTGCTTACAACGCCGATAGTAGCGAAACACTCTTTGGATACCAGGCGAACTTCTTTTGAAGGAAGCTCAATGTGAGCCATTTTCCCTTCCAGTGATGCCAGCTTTGCTCCTCCGCCCGCGCTTCTGCAAAGCTGTCCTCCGCGACCTTCAAACATTTCAATGTTGCAAATTGAAAATCCCGGAGGGATGTTTTTGATTTTTAATCTATTGCCTTTTTTGATCTTGGCTTTTTCTGCACAAAGCAGTTTATCTCCTTCGAGAATCCCTTCCGGAGCAAGATGGTATCTTTTGTCACCGTCTTTGTAAGTTACGAGCATTATGTAAGCCGTTCTGTTCGGATCGTATTCGATTGAGGTTACAGTTCCTTCAATGTTGAGCTTGGCTATTCTGCTGAAATCAACCTTCCTTAGACGTTTTTTGTGACCTCCGCCCCTGTGACGAACCGTAAGTTTTCCCTGGGAATTTCTTCCTGCTTTCTCTTTCTTTTTGGTAAGGAGTCTTTTTTCAGGACTTTTGCCTTTGGTCAGCTCTTCGAAAGTGTACTTCGAGTAGTTTCTTCTTGCGTTTGATATAGGTTTTACTTTTTTGACTGCCATAGAATTATTTCTTTGTAGATTTAATGTCTTTTTTCAGATCCAGTTTTTGGTTCGGGGCAAGCGTTATTATTGCTTTCTTTGCCTGATTTCTTTTCTGGACAACCGATTTTTTGTGTCCCCATTTCGTTTTTGGTTTAATGGCGACTATGTTAACTTTCGCTACTTTTAGTCCATATATGATTTGAAATTCACGCTTGATATCTATCTTTGTTGCTCTTGGGTCAACGATGAAACTGTGCTTGTTCGATTCTTGCGCTGTAGCGCTTTTTTCTGTGATCACTTGTTTTTTGAGTAGTGTAGAGGGCATGGGATTTGTTAATTTGTGGTAATGCTTTCTTCTTGTTCGACAGGTGTTTTCTTTAGGAAAGTTTCTTCTAAGATTTTGAAAGCTTCTTGTAAAAAGAGAAGGTCATTGTTTTTCAGTACCTTCTCTACATTTAAGTTTCTTGCTTCGATTGTGTCGACGAACTTGAGGTTTTTTGCAGCGCGGAAAATTATTTCGTTTTTCCCGTCAGTTACTATTAGCAAGGTCTTTTTTACAGGTAGCTTGGAAATGGTTTCCGCTATTAATTTGGTTTTGGGCTCTTTATTGTAATCTTCCAGTGCCAATATGTTTCCGTCTTTTGCTTTTGCTGACAATAGAGAGAATAAAGCTTTTCTTTGCTGTTTCTTCGGCATTGATTTCGAAAAATTTCTATCGTTTCTTGGGCCGAAAATTGCGTATCCACCTCTGTGATGTCCGCTTTTACTAGATCCTTGCCGTGCGCGACCCGTTCCTTTCTGCCTATGGGGTTTCGCTCCGGTTACGCTGATCTCGCCTCTTTTTTTGGCATGAGCGATTGGAGTACGCTTATTGGCTTGGATCATTACGAGTGCTTGATGTATTAATCCTTCGTTTGGCTTGATTCCGAATATGTCTTTATTCAGTGTTATTTCTCCTTTAGATTCGCCGTTCTGATTATATAGTTTTGCTTTCATGTGATGCGTGGGCATTGGGCATGCGGGCTTTGCCCTCTGTGGAATTAATTATATTAGCTTGCGGATTATTACCAATGAATTTTTCGCGCCCGGGATTGGGCCTTTGATTCCGATTAGATTTTCCTCTTGGTTTAGGTATGCGATTATAGCTCTCTTGATTGTAACTGTATCATTTCCCATTCGACCGGCCATTTTCTTCCCTTTGTGGACTCTTCCGGGCTTGGCACAGGCTCCGATTGACCCGGGCTCTCTCTTGTGGTGTGAGCCGTGAGACATTGGTCCGCAGCTGAAATTGTGCCTCTTGATTGTTCCTTGAGTTCCTTTACCTTTTGAAACTCCTGTTACTTTCACCACTTCTTCTTCTTCGAAAATATCTACTTTTATTTGTTCTCCTTTTTTTGGAGCTTCATCTTCTTCCCAACGGAACTCTCTCAGGTTGTGAAATTTCTTGTTTTTCGTCGGGTTTTTATACTGGTTAAATCCCAGGACTACCGCCGGATATCCGTCCTTGCCAGCTGTTTTTACTTGAACCACTTCATTCGGTTCACATTTTACAACTGTTAGGGGGATCACACGACCGTCATCTTGAATGATGCGAGTCATACCGATTTTTGTGCCTAAGATTCCAGGCATGATTGTATAGGTTAGGGCATTGGGCAGAGGACATAGGGCATGTGGCCGTTGGCCTCTGTGGATAGGAGATTGGTCTTTTGAGTCCGCGTGGGAGCCTTACTCCTGTTCTAACTTGCAAATTTTAAACTTGCGGGGGTACTTTATAGATTTGGCCGGTATTAGTCAAGGGAAAAATTTCGCACAGGGCATTACAGAAATTTGAAGCTATCAGCGACATCTTGGTCATATGGGGTGAAATCATCGCCACTCTTGTAGTAAAGCACATAATCTTGTCCAACTCCCCAGGTTACGGCTTTGTTTGCTTCCGGGTAGTACTTTAAGAATGTAATCCCGTTGATGAAGCAGTTGGGGAATCCGTATTCGTTTTCTCCTTCTCCTGATAGTTGTACGTTATAGACTTCTGCTTGGTTTCCTTCTTCAAGTTCGATTTTCGTACAAGTTTCTCCGTATTTGTTTGCTCCGAATGCAAGCAGTTCAGCTTCGTTGTTAACTTCTGCTACTTCTATTTTCCAAGGTATAGCATAAGTTGTTGCCTCGAGTGATGATAGGGTCGCGTTCGGATCATTTGTTATATATACATAATTTTTCCCAGTGTTTTCTATTACTTCGATAGGGTATAGGAAGTTTTGTGCCTGAGGTCCTTGTTTTGTGCTTTCTTTCGGCAGCTCTATTGAGAATCCCAGGTCATAGTTTGTATAGAGGTTCCAGGTGTTGTTTAGTGAAGTTAAATTTGACCCCGCGGGTATTGTTTCCGTCATTTCTTCCGGTACTACTTCTGTTTTTTCATTGTCGGTCGAGGTTTCATCAGGGCTGACTGTTTTGTTGGCGTAATAGTATCCGCCGTAAGCGGCCAAGGCTACAATCAGGGCTCCGATAATCAAGTGTGAAAAGATTTTGCAGCTACATTTGCATTGGCAATTTTCGTTGTTCATTTGATAAAGGTTATTTGGTTTTATTCCGGTTTAGGATCTTCTGTGATCATTTTTATCGATATATCTACTCCCGCAGGCAGGGATAGACTTGAAAGTTGTTCGATTGTTTTTGGAGTTGTTTCCCGAAGGTCAATTAGTCGTTTGTGTGTTCGGATTTCGTATTGATCCCTGGAATCTTTGTTTACAAACGTTGATTTGTTTACTGTAAATTTTTCGATTTTCATTGGAAGTGGGATCGGTCCTGCGATTCTTGCGCCGGTCCTTTCAGCCGTATCGATTATCAGCTTGGTTGCTTCGTCGATGACTTTGTGGTCGAAAGATTTAATCTTGATTCGAATTTTCTGTGCGGAGGCCATTTTGATACGGGTTAGGATATAGTGGATAGTGAATATGCCGGGAGGGAATCCCGGAGCTTTTTGGCTACCATTTTAATTTAGTGGGATTTCCCTGTGGGGGGCCAAAACATTAAAAGCAATGCTTTGGACTTTATTCTTTCGGGCTTTAAAGCCCGGGTAAGTGTGGGGATTTTACCCGGGCAATTGAAACCAAAAAGTTTATTATTCTACAATCTTAGTAACTACTCCGGCTCCCACTGTTCGTCCACCTTCGCGGATTGCAAAGCGGGTTCCTTCGTCCAGAGCGATAGGAGCTCCGAGGACTACATCCATTTTGACATTGTCTCCGGGCATAACCATCTCAACTCCTGCAGGAAGCTCGATAGCTCCTGTTACATCAGTTGTTCTGATGTAGAACTGAGGTTTGTAACCCTTGAAGAAAGGAGTGTGTCGTCCACCTTCTTCCTTGGTTAGTACATACACTTCACACTCGAATTTTGTGTGTGGAGTGATTGAACCGGGGGCGGCAAGTACTTGGCCCCTTTCGATTTCTTCACGCTCGATTCCTCTTAACAGTACACCTACATTGTCTCCGGCTTGACCTTGGTCAAGAAGTTTCTTGAACATTTCAACACCCGTAACAACAACTTTCCTTGTATCTTTAACGCCTACGATTTCCACTTCTTCATTTATTTTCACAATACCTTGGTCGATACGCCCTGTAGCAACGGTACCACGTCCTTTAATTGAGAATACATCCTCGATAGGCATCAGGAACGGTTTGTCCAAAACTCTTTCCGGTGTCGGGATATATTCGTCGAGAGCTTTTAAAAGTTCAAGTATTGGTTCTGCATCAGGTCCGTCCGGATTTTCAAGAGCTTTTAGTGCTGAACCCTTGATGACAGGAGTGTCATCTCCGGGGAACTCATATTTAGATAAAAGTTCGCGTACTTCCATCTCGGAAAGTTCTGCGATTTCCGGGTCGGCGATATCCATCTTGTTAAGAAAGACGATGACATAAGGCACATTAACTTGCCTTGCAAGAAGGATGTGCTCTCTTGTTTGAGGCATTGGTCCGTCTGCCGCAGATACTACCAAGATAGCTCCGTCCATTTGGGCCGCACCAGTAATCATGTTTTTGACATAATCGGCGTGTCCCGGACAGTCTACATGAGCGTAGTGCCTGTTCTCGGTTTCGTATTCCTGATGAGAAGTTGCGATTGTGATACCGCGATCCCTTTCTTCAGGTGCGTTGTCGATTTGGTCGAAAGCAACGACTTTATTATTTCCGCCGAATTTTGTAGCGGCTACTGTTGTGATTGCAGCGGTAAGAGTTGTTTTACCATGGTCAACGTGTCCGATTGTACCTACGTTAACGTGAGGTTTGCTGCGATCAAATTTTCCATCTGCCATAATTTTTATGGGTTACAGTTAGTAAAAAAGGATATTTGAAATTTTTGCATTAAGCGCGGAAAATTTTAGGGTAAAGGGCTTTTTAATGCAAGGGGAAATTCGGAGGATAAATTCAGGACACAGTGATTAGTGAGTGTATATGGCATGAAGATTATTCTTTGTTTTTTACGCAGATCCTCTATCTTCCTTGATTTTATCAGCGATGTTGACAGGGACTTTGGCATAATGTTCGAACTCCATTGTGTAGCCGGCGCGTCCTTGAGACATCGAGCGAAGATCTGTTGCGTACCCGAACATCTCCGACAGAGGGACGAGAGCTCGGATGAATTTTACCAATCCTCGATCTCCCATTTCTTGGATTTGACCTCGGCGTGAATTCAGATCTCCCATTACATCTCCCATATATTCTTCAGGAGTGATGGCTTCTACCTGCATGACAGGTTCAAGCAGTACGGGACTGGCTTGTTTTGCCGCTTTCTGAAAAGCCATTGATCCGGCGATTTTGAATGCCATTTCAGACGAATCAACATCATGGTAGGAACCGTCATAAAGTTCCACTTTGATGTCTACCACCGGATATCCCGCCATAACACCGCGGGTCATAGCTTCCTGAATACCTTTGTTTACTGCAGGAATGTACTCTTTCGGGATCTTGCCCCCGGTTACGGCATCTACAAATTCGTATCCTTTCCCCGGTTCTTGAGGACTGACTTTCATTAGAACGTGACCGTATTGACCGCGTCCACCGGTTTGTTTCGCGTATTTTTCTTCTACATCTACTTCTTTTTGGATTGTTTCGCGATACGCGACTTGCGGTTTACCGACATTGGCTTCCACTTTAAATTCGCGTTTCATGCGATCAACGATAATATCGAGATGAAGTTCTCCCATGCCTGCGATAATTGTTTGTCCTGTTTCGTCGTCAGTATGGACTTGGAATGTCGGATCTTCTTCCGCAAGTTTTTGAAGAGCAATACCCATCTTTTCTTGATCGGCTTTTGTTTTCGGTTCGATCGCGATAGAAATAACAGGTTCAGGGAAGTCGATTGATTCCAGGATGATTTGATTTTTTTCGTCACAGAGAGTGTTGCCCGTCAGGGTGTTTTTTAAACCTACAACCGCGGCGATATCTCCCGCTTGAACTTGCTTAATCTCTTCTCGGTGATTTGCGTGCATTTGGACTAATCGTCCAACTCTTTCTTTTTTCTCTGTTACTGAATTGTAAACGTAACTTCCGGCATCAAGAGTTCCCGAGTATACGCGGATGAATGTTAGTCGTCCGATAAACGGGTCTGTTGCGATTTTGAATGCGAGTGCTGAGAAAGGTGCTTTAAAATTAGGCTCTCTTATTTCTTTTACTTCAGATCTTGGTTTGGTTCCTTCCATCGGAGGAACATCTAGGGGGGAAGGCAAGTATTTCACAACGGCATCGATTACCGGTTGAGTACCTTTGTTTTGTAAGGCTGTTCCGCACATTACAGGGTAAAGGTGTGTTCCGATTGTTCCGATGCGGACTCCTTTTTCGATTTGCTCAGGTGTCAGCTCGCCGTTTTCCAGGTATGCGTCCATGAGTTCTTCGTCGTTTTCCGACACTTTTTCCATAAGTTTTCCGCGGTATTCTTTTACTTTATCGTTCATGTCTGCAGGGATCTCGATTTCAACTACGGTTTCTCCTTTGTCTCCTTCGAATTTGTAAGCTTTTTGGTGTATCAGATCGATTACTCCTTCGAAAGTCGATTCTGCTCCGATTGGGAGCTGAATGGCGATTGCGTCCGGAGAAAGTCTTTTTAAAATTGATTCTAAACTCATGTAAAAATCCGCACCTATCTTATCCATTTTATTGATGAAGGCTATTCGAGGAACTTTGTATTTGTCAGCTTGACGCCAGACGGTTTCAGACTGAGGTTCTACGCCTTGTGCTCCATCGAAAACCGCAACACCTCCATCTAGCACTCGAAGCGAACGTTCTACTTCGGCTGTAAAGTCAACATGTCCCGGAGTATCGATAATATTGATTCTGTGTTGGTCGTTTGTGCCCGCTATTGTCCAAAAACAGGTTGTGGCGGCGGATGTTATCGTGATTCCTCTTTCTCTTTCCTGCTCCATCCAGTCCATTTGAGATTCTCCGTCATGAGTTTCACCGATTTTATGAGTCTTTCCCGTGTAGAAAAGAATTCTTTCTGTAACTGTTGTTTTACCAGCGTCGATGTGGGCGATAATTCCGATATTTCGAAGTTTTGTTAGGTCGGTCATTTTAGTTGATAGTTAGTTGTTGTTTGAGGCATAGGGCAGAGGGCATGGGGCATGCGGAAAATCCCTGAATGCGGGAGTATTATAGGGATGTTCGAGGGAAAATCAAGAGAATTACACTGCTTTCAGTGGGCAGTTGTTGTTTGCTAATTTCTTGAGCTTGCTAGCTTCGCCTAATAACTTTCCTAATATATTGGAGTTTTGTAAAGCTGTCAGCAGTTGGCATCTGAAGAGCGAAATTTCTCCTATTATTTCGCCTTCGCGAAGAGGGAATGAAATTTTATTTAATTCTGTTTTTAGTGCTTCGCTATCTATGCTGGGATTGCCGCGTACAATTTTTCTTAATTCCAAAATTAATGTCTCAAATGATATTGAGACTTCTTGGGGTGATTGGTATTGTTCCAGGTCAACTTCTCCTCCTAATTGGAATAAAGCACATGTACGAGGTGTTCTATCTTCTAAATATGTGCCTTGGTTATGTATGACTTCTTCTTTTGTGCCACAATGAGTTTCTGTATCAATTGTGGCTTCTTTTCCCCCGGGTAATTCTGCTCGATGAATCATTATTGTGTTTTATTAAAAACAAGAGCTTATTTTATCTTCTATTTCTCTTTTGTCAAATATCCTGAATTAACTTTTGCTAGATATAACTTTCCAGTATATCAACAAGTGTGTTGTTTGATTCGATGAAGGTGTTGTATGCGTCGTAGATTGTCGTGTCGTGTTCGGTTACGAGGCTGAGATCTTCCAGGTATAAGCCTGTTTTGTAATACTCGATCATTGCCAGATATTTTGCCAGGTATTCTTCTCCAAGAGAGATATAGTTTTGAAATTCCACTCTTACTTCTGTTTGCTGGGCCTCGTCTTTACTGCTTAGTTCCAAGATGCTTGCTGAGTTACTGATTATTTCTTTTGCCAAGTCGTAAGATGTTTCCATGTCTGTTGTGTCTATTTCAGACTCTTCGGTAACCAGGTCGGGGATGCTTATATCGTATACGAGAATGGTGTTTTCTATTGTTTCCGAGGTTTGATTCAGGGATTCTACAACTTTGTTGTTGTATTGGATAGGAGATAGTTTTTCAAAAAACTCCATATTGCATCCGGCTAGCAATATAAAGGAAATTGTTATGATCACTCCGATTAGTGAAACTATTATTTTTTTCATTTATTTTTGTTTAAAAAAACCACTTGAATCGTAACGCATGGGCTTTTAGAAATCAAGCTTTGGAAAGCCTAAAACCTTGCATAGTGAGCGAATGCTTTATTGGCTGCGGCCATCTTGTGGGTATCCTCTTTCTTTTTCATTGCGGTACCTGTTTGGTTAGCTGCATCAAGTAGTTCCTGGGCCAGTCTTTTGTAGATCGGAGAGCCTTTTTTGTCTCTTGCCGCCAATAAAATCCAACGGAATGCGAGCATGAGCTGCCTTTTTGGAGTTACTTCGATTGGGATTTGGTAAACTCCTCCTCCGATTCTTTTTGGTCTGACTTCCATGTTTGGCTTAATGTTTTCGATTGCCCTCTCAAATACCTGTATCGGATCTTTACTCCCTGTGTTTGCGAGTTCTTTCAAAGTGTCTGCGAAAATCTTGCGTGCGATGGTTTTCTTGCCATCCAGCATTATGTAGTTGATGAATTTCTCTTGCAAAGGTGTTGAGTTTTGGGGAATGTATGTTGTTGGCATGTGGCTTATGGCTTATAGCGTATGGTGTGGGCATGGGGCAGAGGGCATGGGGCCTCTGTGGATTTTTTTATTCTTTTGGTCTTTTGGCACCGTAGAGAGAGCGGCTTTGTTTGCGGCCTTCTACTCCTTGGGTATCCATTGTACCTCTGATTATGTGATATTTAACACCAGGTAGATCTTTTACTCTTCCTCCTCGGATTGTTACTACCGAGTGTTCTTGAAGGTTGTGGCCTTCTCCCGGGATGTAAGCATTAACTTCTTCACCGTTGGTGAGTCGAACTCTTGCTACTTTACGAAGGGCTGAGTTAGGTTTCTTCGGTGTTTTGGTTGTTACTTTGGTACAAACTCCTCTTTTTTGCGGGCATGCAAGTCTGCTTGAGCTGTTTTTGATCGTGTTGGCGATCAGCTGCATAGCCGGAGATTTACTCTTGCGGACTTTCTTCTTTCGTCCTTTTCTGATGATTTGGTTTATTGTTGGCATGAGGCATAGGGCTTAGGGCATGGATGCTGGCGCAGTTTATAACAGTTTTACTGCCTGTGCAAGAGAATTTTTATTCTTGTTCGGCTATTCCGGCTCGTCGTCTGTAAACTTCACCGGCGGGGATTAGTTTACCGATAATGACATTTTCTTTCAGGCCTTTGAGTTCGTCTACTCTCTTAGTTGTTGCTGCTTCGACCAGTACTCTTATTGTTTCCTGGAATGATGCTGCTGAAAGCCAGCTTGGAGTGTGAAGCGAAATCCTAGTTAGTCCGAGGAGCAGTCTTTCGGTTTCGGCAGCTTCCTTACCTTCTTTTTTTGCCTCGGTATTAGCTTTTTCTATTCCAATCGCATCGGCGACTTCTCCCGGCAGATATTTGGTGTCGCCCGAGTTGACAATGCGAGCTTTTGAGAACATCTGTCTGACAATAATCTCGATATGTTTGTCGTTGATTGTTTGTCCTTGTGAGGCGTAGATGCTTTGGACTTCGGTCATGATGTATTTCTGAACCGCGTATCTGTCCGCCATTTTCAGAAGTTCGCGTAAGTTGCTGTGTCCCGCCGTCAATGGTGATCCGACTGCCACAAGGTCCCCGGTTTTTACTTTTAGTGTTCTGTTTAGAGGGATTTCGTAAACTTTTTCGACACTTTCGTCTGTTAGCACGACTATTGTGTTTTTTGTAATCTTTTTGACGGTTCCTTTTGTTTCGACGTTTATAATCTGTTTCTTGGTTTTCCCTTTAGCCAGGATGTCGTCTACTTTTACTTTGTCGCCCACCTTGACTTTTATTTCATGTCCTTTTGCGAGGTGGTAGGTTTCTTCAATAGGATTGTCGCTTAGTATGGTGATCTTGTTTGAAGAGGTTCCTTGTCGAAGTTTTGCTTTTCCGTTTAGCTCCGAGAGGATTGCAGGTGCTTTCGGAGGTCTTGCTTCAAAAAGTTCTTCTACTCGAGTAAGACCTTGCGTGATGTCCGATTCATCGGCGACACCACCCATGTGGAATGTACGCATGGTGAGCTGTGTTCCCGGTTCTCCGATCGATTGCGCAGCTATAATTCCGACCGCTGTTCCGCGTTGTACCGTTTTGTTTGTTCCGAGGTCTTTTCCATAACATTTTTGACAAATACCTCCTTCTGTCTGACATGTCATTATGGATCTTACTGCTACGGTATCTATGTCTTTGTTCATGATATCTCTTACTTGTGAGTTTTCGAGTTGTGTTCCTTTTTTTATTAGGATTTCTCCGGTTTGCGGGTCTACCAGATTTTCAGCCAAGGTTCGTCCGAATATTCTGTGTTCGAAAGCTTCTCCGATTTTTTCGCTTTCTTCGGCTGTGATGTAGTGACTGTGATTGTTGCCGCAGTCATCTTCTTTAATTACAACATCCTGTACCGCATCAACCAGACGCCTTGTCAGGTAACCGGCTTCAGCAGTTTTCAAAGCTGTATCGGATTTACCTTTACGGCCTCCATGTGTTGCAATGAAGTACTCAAGAATAGTGAACCCTTCTTTCAGGTTGGATTTAATTGGAAGCTCGATTGTTCGTCCGGCCGGATTTGCAACCAGTCCTTTCATTCCGCAGAGCTGAGTGACCTGTCCCCAGTTACCACGAGCTCCCGAATCGATCATGTACAGAATGTCGTTTTCAGGGCTGAAGTTCTTGATCATGAAGGTTGCGAGATCTGATTTGGCGCGTGACCAGATTTTGATAGTTTGCGTGTATCTTTCATCATCTGTTACGAGGCCTTTCCAGTATTGATTGTTGATGTTTTTTACGATTTCCGTTGCTTTTTCTACTATTTCCGCTTTTTCCGCCGGAACTTCCATGTCTGATCCCGCTATCGAAAGTCCGGATAGTGTTGCGTATGTGAATCCGATTTTCTTGATTGCGTCTGAAAGTTTTACGCTTGTTTCGGAATCGGTTTTTTCTATTGATTCGGTTATGAGATTTTTCAGGTCATTTTTTTTCATGACGTTGTTTTTGTATCTCAACTCTTCAGGAAGTATCTGATTGAATAAAACTCTACCTACTGAAGTTTCTGTTAATTCTCCGTTGATTCTTACCTTTATTTTTGCTTGAAGGTGTATATTTCCGAGTTCATGGGCGAGGATGGCTTCTTTTTCGTCGCTGAATATCATGCCTTCACCTTTTTTCTTGTCGTGGACTTGGGTTAGGTAGTAGCAACCCAGCACCATATCTTGACTGGCTGTGATAATAGGCATACCTGCCGATGGTTTCAGAAGGTTGCTTGTTGATGCCATTAGTTTTTTGGCTTCTTCCTGAGCTCTTTTTGATAAAGGTATATGAACGGCCATTTGATCTCCATCGAAGTCGGCGTTGAAGGCCGCACATACCAACGGGTGGATTTGAATGGCTTTACCTTCTACCAGAACAGGTTGGAAAGCTTGGATCCCAAGTCTGTGGAGGGTAGGCGCTCTGTTTAGAAGCACATAATGGCCCTGAGTGACTTCTTCCAGGATGTCCCATACTTCTTTTTTGCCCAGTGTTATTAGTTTTTCCGCGTTTTTGATGTTGTGGGCGTATCCGTTTTTGATCAATTTTCCTATTACGAAAGGCTTGAAAAGTTCAAGCGCCATCGCTTTTGGCAGTCCGCATTGGTTCAGTTTAAGTTTTGGGCCGACTACGATTACACTTCGACCGGAATAGTCCACACGCTTACCGAGTAGGTTTTGTCGGAATCGTCCTTGTTTACCTTTCAACATATCCGATAGTGAGCGAAGTTTTCTTTTGTCTCCCGTGTTGAAAACCGTTCTGTTTTGACGAGCAGAGTTGTTTAATAAAGTGTCTACAGCTTCCTGCATCATTCTTTTTTCGTTCCTTGTGATTACTTCCGGAGCACCGATTGCTATGAGCTTTTTCAGTCGGTTGTTTCTGTTGATTACTCTTCTGTAAAGATCGTTCAGGTCGGAAGCTGCGAAACGCCCTCCGTCAAGCTGAACCATCGGTCTTAAGTCCGGCGGAATTACCGGTAATATTTTCATGATCATCCATTCCGGCTTGATGCCCGCTTTTAGCGAAGATCCGATAAGTTTAATTCTTTTTATTAGTTTTTTCTTCTTTTGTCCGGTTGCTTTAACGCAATCTATTTCGAGTTGGTCTCGCAGCTCTTCGAGGTTCATGTTTTTTATGATTTCCCGGAGTGCTTCCGCTCCTGTTCCGGCCTTGAAGATGTGTCCGAATTTCATAGAGATGTCCCGGTATTGGATCTCTGAAAGAACTGTTCCGGTTTTCAGTGCGGAAAGGTCGTCTTTTGCTTTTTGGTGTTGTTCGACGAGCTCTTCTATTTTCAGGGCGCTTTCCTTTTCGATTTCGGAAAGGAGTTTTTCCTTCTCTTTTTCAGGAATTCCTTTGTTTTTCTCGATTTCTTTAGTTTTTTCTTTGTGTTCTTTTGTGAGGTTTTTTTTGTAATTTTGAAACTCATCTTTCAATTGTTCTTGCGCTTCTTCCCGTGCTTTTGCATCAACATTTGTAACTATGTACGCCGCGAAGTAAACCACTTGCTCGAGAGTTTTTACAGGCAAATCAAGCAGCAGTCCGATACGACTTGGTGTTGATCTCAAAAACCAGATGTGTGTTACCGGTACAGCGAGTTTTATGTGCGCCATCCTTTCTCTTCTGACGATTGACCGGGTTACTTCGACTCCGCATTTTTCACAGACCACCCCTTTGTATCTGACTCTTTTGTATTTCCCGCAACAACATTCCCAGTTTTTTGTAGGGCCGAAAATTCTTTCACAGAAAAGACCGTCTTTTTCCGGTTTTTGGGTTCTGTAGTTTATGGTTTCCGGTTTTTTTACTTCGCCGTGAGACCAGGCCAAAATGTCTTCAGGTGAAGCTACGGAGATGGCTACTGAATCGAATGTTACCGGAGCTTTTTTGTTGTTTTGCATTTGGAGTGTTTAATTAAAGTTGTAAATTGTGGGGTATAGGGCATAGGGCATGCGGCATAGGGCATGCGGCATAGGGCATGCGGCATAGGGCATGCGGGCCTGATGGCCCTCGGTGGAGTGGGTTTAAGAGAAGATTAATTCTTTTAGGAAATAAAAATATACTAGGAGATAGAGACCTCCTTCGAAAAGAGAGATATGCTTGCTTAGGCTTGAGAAGACAAGGAATGCAGTTGCGGTTATCAAGAAAACTACTCCGACCGAAAGCATTATATCCGGTATGATTAATGTTCCGAAAAGTCCCGAAACCCCCATTACCATTGTGCTGTTGAAAATATTTGATCCGAATATATTACCGAGAACCATCCCTGCTTGTTTTTTTCTTGCTGCCTGGATTGATACTACCAATTCCGGCAGGGAAGTTCCTATCGCTATAACGCTTCCGGCGACTACGGCGGTTCCGATATTCAGTATTTGAGAGATTTTTACGACAGATTCTACTGTCCAGTTCGCGCTTATTGCTATGAATATGGTTGATATTAGAATAATAACAGGGATGTGCCAGTGTAGTTTTTTCTTTGGTATATCTTTTGTCGTTTGTTTTACCCGGGCTTCGAGGTTTTTTTCAGATTTGTGGCTGTGGATTAGATAAGCAATATATATGATATAAGCCAATATCATTATGATGGCTTCTACCAGCGTGAAAACTCCGTCTCTAACCGATATGAATAAAATTGCCGTTATGCATACAAGTATTGGTATGTCGAGGTTTTCGCTTAACTTTCTGTTATAAAGAGAGTTTCCCGATGCAAGTGCGGCAAGTCCTACTACAAGAAGTATGTTTGTGATATTTGATCCTATTACATCTCCACTTACTATTTCGCTGTGTCCTTGAATTACTGCTATTATTGAAGTTATAAGTTCAGGCATTGATGTTCCTAAACTTACTATCGTTGCGCCGATAATAAATTGAGAGACACCAAGAGCTACTCCGGCTTTTTCTGAATATGCCGTAAAATAGTCGGCAGACTTGACCAGTACGGCCAGGCTGATAAGCATTATCAGGGTCCAAATTATTAATTCGTGAGACATAGGGTGTGGGGCATTGGGTATTGGGCATGTGGGCCTGACGGCCATCTATGGGTGGCCCCGCCTTGGCGGGGCCGGTTGATTGTTATAGTCCGAGATCCATGTCGATGTCGGCTTTGTCGTCTTCTTCTTTCTCTTCTTTCTCTTCTTTCTCTGTTTTTTTCTCTTCAGAAGCATCCTCTTCTATTGGTTCTTCGACTGGAGTTTCTTCGGCGACTTCTTCTTTTTCTGTTTTTTCCTCTGTTTCTTCTTCAGGTGCTTCAATAGAGGCGTTTTCGATCATTGGTTGTTCGGTTGCTGGGATATAATCGTCTTCGTCTTGGCCGCGTTTTTCAAGCATTATCAGGTCTTGAACGATTACTTCCGTTTTGAATTTTTTGACTCCTTCGGGAGTATCCCAGCTGCGAGTTTTCAAGTATCCTTCTATGTATAGAAGTTTCCCTTTTCGGACATATTTTTCACAGATGTCCGATAGGCGTGACCAGGCTACAAGTTCGTGGAATTCGGCCATGTTGTGTTTTTCTCCGTTTGAGGTTATCCATTGCCGGTTTGTTGCAAGTCCGAATGTGCAGACCGCTTGGCCGCTTCCGGTTTGTCGTACTTCGGGGTCCCTTGTTACATTCCCTATCAGTACTACTTTGTTTACACTTCTCATGTTTTTATGGTTAAGATGTAGAGTTTTCTTATTTATCAATTATGATTTCTTCTTCTTCAATGATTTCTTCTCTTCCGTAAGTTTCTTCTTCCTCTTCTTCAAGAGCTTTTCCTTGTTTGGTTTGCATGAGTTCGACGCTTAGGCCGAGACTTTGCAGCTCTTTTACGAGTACATTGAAACTTTCCGGTGTTCTTGGTTTTCTGATCGGTTCATCTTTTACTATAGATTCGTAGGCTTTTGCGCGGCCGTATACATCATCGGATTTGATTGTTAGCATTTCCTGAAGTGTGTGAGCTGCTCCGTAAGCTTCGAGCGCCCATACTTCCATCTCTCCGAATCTTTGTCCTCCATGTTGTGCTTTACCTCCCAGAGGCTGCTGCGTGACGAGAGAGTAAGGTCCTACCGATCTTGCGTGAATTTTGTCTTCAATCAAGTGGTTCAGTTTCATTATGTATGTAATTCCGACTGTTGTTTCGTGGTCGAAAGGTTCACCGGTGCGGCCGTCATAAAGCTGAATTTTCCCTGATGCAGGGAGATTGGCTTCATCTAACAGCTCTAAGGTTTGCTTGTTGGTTACGCCATCCAGGGCAGGTGTTGCGATTTTGAAGCCCAGTTCTTTGGCCGCCCATCCCAGATGGGTTTCCAGGATCTGCCCGATATTCATACGACTGGTTACGCCGAGAGGGTTAAGTATGATGTCAACAGGGCGTCCGTCCGGCAAATGAGGCATATCTTCGACAGGTACGATGATGGAGATGACACCTTTGTTGCCGTGTCGTCCCGCTACTTTGTCTCCGACCGATACTCTTCTTGTTTGTGCGACATTTACTTTGATTTGTTGGTTTACGCCGGTTGGGAGTTCATCGCCTTCTTTTCTGTCAAAAACCTGGATGTTTACAACTTTTCCTCCTTCTCCTCCAGGCAGTCTTAATGAGGCGTCTTTTACATCGCGGGCTTTTTCTCCGAAAATCGATCTGAGCAGACGCTCTTCCGCAGTTAGTTCAGTTTCTCCTTTCGGTGTGATTTTACCTACCAAAATGTCTCCTTCACGAACTGCAGCTCCGATTCGCACAATGCCTTTTTCGTCGAGGTCTTTCAGTTTTGCTTCACCCACATTCGGGATATCGCGAGTGATAACCTCCGGTCCGAGCTTGGTATCGCGGATGTCGACTGTAAATGTCTCGATGTGTACCGAGCTGTATGTGTCTTTGTGAACGAGTTTTTCCGATAAAATTACGGCATCTTCGAAGTTGTATCCCTGCCAGCTCATATAGGCTACAAGCAAGTTTTGGCCCAAAGCGAGTTCGCCGTCTTCCGTTGCCGCTCCGTCCGCGAGGACATCGCCTTTTTTAACTTCCTGACCTTTTACGCAAGTTGCTCTTTGATGGAAGCAGGTTGCTTGGTTTGATCTTTCGTAAACTCTCAGGTTGTAAGTCTTCTTTTTGCCGTTTGAATACATCACTGTGATTTCGTCGGCGTCTACATAACGGACTGTTCCGCCCCCTTCGGCCAAGATGACTTGTCCGGAACTTTCAGCCGTGATTTTTTCCATACCCGTTCCTACTACAGGTGAGTGAGGTTTTAAAAGTGGGACAGCTTGACGCTGCATGTTCGATCCCATCGATGCTCGAGTATTATCGTCGTGCTCAAGAAACGGGATCAAAGATGTTGTTACGGAAATGATCTGTTTCGGGGATACGTCGATGTGTGTGAGATCTTTGTGATGTGTAAGGACAGCTTCACTTCCCAGTCGAGAGGCGACACGGTTTTGGGTAAATTCCCCTTTTTCGGTAAGTTCGGAGTTTGCTTGCGCGATCGCCAGTTCCATTTCGTCTTCGGCATCGTAATATGTAACTTCGTTTGTGACATAAGTTCTTACAGGCACTACCTTGAGATCTTTAATTTTCGTTAATTTTTCCGCGATCTCTTTTGTGATTTTGATTCCGGATTTGACGATAGATTTATTCCCGTCCTTAATTTCTCCTGCGGCTGTTCGGTTGACCAGGTCTTTTATTGTATTTGGACATTCTCTTGAAACTTTTTGAAAAGGAGTTTCGATGAATCCGTATTTGTTGATTTTGGCATAAGTTGCGAGATGGACAACAAGTCCGATATTCGGCCCTTCCGGTGTGGCGATAGGACAAATTCTTCCATAGTGAGAGGTGTGTACATCGCGAACATCGAATGATGCTCTTTCTCTTGATAGTCCACCCGGCCCCATTGCAGACAGACGTCTTTTGTGAGCGAGTTCTGCAAGCGGGTTGGTTTGATCCATGAATTGCGATAGTTGCGAGCTTGCGTAAAACTCTCTAAGCGCGGCTGTGATCGGTCTTGAGTTGATAAGTTGTGTCGGAGTGATCGCATCCAGTTCCATTACCGTCATTCGATCTTTTGCGATACGATCTGTTCTTAGTAGTCCGACTCGGAATTTGTTTTGTACGAGTTCGCCGACTGTTCTGATTCTTCTGTTTGCAAGATGATCGATGTCGTCCGGTTTTCCATTGCCGTTGTTTAGATTGATTAGGTGGCGGAGGATGAGGATCATGTCCTCTACCTGGAATGTGTGGTATTTTTTATTGTTTGGGGTATCGAGTTCGAATCTGCGGTTTAGTTTGTAGCGGGCGACTTCTCCCATGTCGTATTTTTTGTAGTCAAAAAACATCGATTCGATAAGTGCTTTTGCGTTTTCCGGTGTCGCGAGGTCTCCCGGGCGGATTTTCTTGTAGATGCTTTTGTAAGCTTCGTCGACGGTTTTTGCCGTGTCTTTTTGAAGCGTTAGGAAGATGTAGTCGTTTATCGGGTCTTTCGTGATGTCTTTGAAAAGATCCATAATTTTTTTATCCGTGTCGTATCCGAAAACTCTGAGCAGGGAAGTAATATGGATTTTGCGTTTGCGGTCGATTTTTACCGTGATGATACCTTTTTTGTCGGTTTCCACTTCGAGCCATGCGCCTCTTTTTGGAATGATTTTTGCGTTGTGCAGTCCGGGTGCTGCGGAATTTTTTGAGAAAAATACTCCCGGTGATCTTACGAGCTGACTAACTACAACTCTTTCGATACCGTTAATAATGAAAGTTCCCGCGTCTGTCATTAGAGGGATGCTGCCTAAAAAGACATCCTGTTCTTTGATTTCGCCGCTTTCTTTGTTGATAAGTTGTACATGGACTTTTAAAGGGGCTTCGTAGGTTAAGTTTTTCTCCCTGCATTGTGCCGGTGAGTATTTGGCTTCACCGGTTTCATGATTTAAGAGATGAAGTTCCAATTTTTTACCTGAAAAGTCTGTGATTGGAGAAACCTCATCGAGAAGTTCGCGAATTCCGTTCTTGAGGAACTCTTCATAGCTGTTGAGTTGAATCTCGATAAGGTTTGGTAGAGGATAAACAAAAGGATCCTCCTTTAAAAAGACTCTTCCATTTGAGCCTCTTGCGGGTGTTTTTGTGTTAGGCATGTGAATAGTTGTTAGTTGTAAGTGAGTGTGGAGTTTCAAGCACCCAGTGCCAAGTGAGTGGGGTTTCGCCTGGTGGCGAAACGGCTTGATTGGTAGTGGAGTCGCTTTCGCGGCCAGGCAATAAAAAACAGTAAAAGCATGGTTTGTTTGCTTTTACTATCTTCAATAACTCATCCGGTGCCCTCTTCAGGGGCGTTCTGATAGTACCGCGAGGATTATAAGGTGCGTTACCTGAAAGTCAAGCGGTTTTTACGCTTTCGCAAATTTTTCTATAAATTCTTTGGATTCTTTCAGGAGTTTAAACATTTCTGCCCGGTCTCTTACCTTTAGATAGTTCGGTTTGATTTTAATGGATAATGCTCCTTTGAATCCGTCTGATGCCAGTTTGCTGATGAAGCTTTCCAGAGGGAGGTTTCCTTTTGTTAGAACTTGGTAGCCTTTGTTTCTGTAAAAGTTGGAAATGTGTACATGGACGAGGAATTTTTGAAGGCTTCCATATGCGTACATGAGGTCCTCTTTCTTCTCGGCGACCCTGGCTGTATCGAGGCAAGCGTGTTTGAATCTTTTGAGTTCCGACAGATTGTTCATTGCTCTCTCCGGAATGAATCCGAGCCACATTTTGTTTGGGGCGTTTTCGAGTGCTATTGAGATGTTTTCTTTTTTTCTGATGTTTGGAACCTCTTTTTTGAGCCAGGCCGCATATTTTCTGTCTAAAATTTTCGGTGGTTGGATCACTATAACTTTTGCATTTACTTTTTTGGCCATTGTTACCGCTTCTTCGAGGTCTTTTTCTTTTGCATTGTCCAGAGCCTGAACAGCCAGGACGGGTATTTCAGTGGTTGATGAAAGTTTGGCGATATATTCCGGGTCCAGTGTGTCCAGGTCATTTTTGTCGAGTACGAGGTCGATTCCGTCAAACCCGAGCTCTTTGGCAAACTCGAAAATACGGTTGAGGCCGTAGCCTTTTAATGAGTCTGTAGTCAGGGTGATTTTCATTTTTGGTGTTTGTTAGGGCATGGGGCATTGGGCATGTGGCACTGCGAGCCTCTGCGGGGTTCCGCTGTGCGGAACGGTTTCATTGTAGTTGATTTTTTATCTTGGATCTATTGTTTTTTTGTTGCCCATGTATTTCTGCAGGACTTCCGGGACCGCTATTGAGCCGTCTTTTTGCTGGTAGATTTCCAGGATTGGGATTAGGACTCTCGGTGATGCTATGCAGGTGTTGTTCAATGTGTAGCAGAATTTGATTTTGCCTTCATTGTCTTTATATCTTAGGTTTAATCTTCTGGCTTGAAAGTCCAAGAAGTTCGAACATGAATGGGTTTCGCCGTAAGATTCTCTGCTTGGCATCCAAGTTTCTATGTCGTTTTTGTAATATTGGCCTTGTCCCATGTCTCCGGTGCAGACTGCGACAACGCGGTAGGGGAGATTCAAGTCTTGCAGAACTTCTTCGGCGTTTTTCAGGAGTAAATCATGCATTTCTTGGCTTTTTTCCATGTTTGCTTCACACACGATTACTTGTTCGATTTTTTGGAATTGATGGACGCGGTAAAGGCCGTGTGTGTCTTTCCCGTAAGTTCCGGCTTCACGGCGGTAACAGGTTGACCATCCGCAAGATTTTAAAGGTAAATCTTCCTGCGAAAGAATTTCGTCCGAGCGGTATGAGGTCAGGGCTACTTCGGCTGTTCCGGCCAGGTATTTGTTGTCAGATTCCACTCCTTCTCCTCGTACTCTTTCTACTCCGACTGCATAGGCTTGTTCTTCGCCACCCGGGAAGTAAGAGGTTCCCATCATCGGCTGATAATTGACGATGTTTGGGACGATCATTGGGGTGAAGCCTTTTTCTATGAGTTTGTCCCAGGTGTACATGAGGAGGGCAACTTCGAGCTGGGCTCCTTCGTTTTTCAGGTAATATGAGCGGGTTCCGGCGACTTTTGCGCCTCTTGGCATGTCGACAAGGTCGCATTTTTCCGCCAGGGTGACGTGGTCGAGAGGCTGAAAGTCGAATTTCGGTAGTTCTCCCCAGGTTCTTAGCTCGACATTTTCGGTATCGTCTTTTCCTTCGGGTGTCTCTTTCGATTGCGGGGTTGGAACCAGTAAAGCCAGGCTTAAGAATTCCGCTTCGAGTTCTTGCAGTTTTGGGATGAGCTTTTTCTCTTCTTCGGAGACTTTTTGCATCTCTGCGATTGCGGATTTTTTCTCTTCGCCGTCTAATTGCGCGATTTTTTCCGATGCTTTGTTCTTTTCCGCTTTTAAAGCTTCCACTTGTTTGAGGATTTCTCGTTTTTCTTCATCTATTTGCAAAAGTTTATCGACGTCGAGTTTTATTCCTTTCTGCTTGCAGGTTTTTTTGATTAAATCGGGGTTTTCGCGGATTAGTTTGGGATCTAACATAATGATAGGGTTTAGTAGGGCATGGGGCATTGGGCATTGTAGCTGAAAGTTTGCTTGAGTAAAAGATGGAGGCGTGTTTTAATTGGGATCTTTTTTAAAAAAAATAATTATGAGTTTAGAAGAAAATGAATTGGGACTTGCAGAGAAATTGGTCGCTTCTTATAAGAGGAATAAAGCGATAGTTGAGTTATCCCGGAAATCTCTTTCGGCTGAAGGGAAAAGACTTTTTTACTTGCTAGATGTTGCAGGTTCAAATATTGATAACGATGCGAGCTTATTATCATGGATTGTTGATCATTTGGAGCATTTTGCTGATCCCAATAGGTTTGACATACGAATGCTTGAAGAGGCTTACGTTGTTTTGTCTCAGATGCCTTGTACTGAGTCGGTTGCTGATTTACTGAGAGGCGTTATTTTATGTCGTCATGGTCTTGTTCGGCTGGGAATTTTGGAAGATGGTGATGATGTGGAAATCATTGGTTGGAATCCTGAGGTTGGTCATCGTATTATGATTAAGTCCGGCCAGTTTTTAAGAACTGTTGATATAGAGTTAGTTCGAGGTGGTTATGCTTTTTTCAGCTTACCCAATGGTTTGGCCAGAATCCCTATTGAGAATTTAATGCTTCGTAAAAACTTGCAGTTACCAGGAGGCGTATCAGTTGGTCCCGGATGGGAAATTGCGAATCAAGAAAAGGTTCGATGGCTTGGGGAAGAGGAGACTGCGCGGCTTGCGGATGAGGGGATTATCTTTGAGTAATCTGTTGGAATTTTTGGAGATCTATAGTCTCTAGCGTGTTTGGTTTTTTCCCTTTTCCCTTGGGGTTAATTTCGAAACCTAGGGTTCTCATAAAAATTCTTATTTGTTCACCTGTTAGGTTGAGTTCTTTGCCGATATTTATTATTGAGTCTGCAGTTTTTTGGCTGCTTGGGTTTTCAAAAAAAGATTCACTTAATAAATGAAGTTCCGGCATCTTGTCTCTTATTTTCACAACTAATTCGACTAGTGGGTGGTCGCGGTTTTGAGCGATTAAAGAGGCTGTTTCTATGTAGTAGGAGTCTAATTGTTCGAGACTGTTACGAATAGCTCTGTATAGTTCAGATATGTCATCTTCCTTTACTTTTTCGATTCGGCCGTCTGTATAGAGGCTTTGTACAAAAACTATATTATTGAAAATTTGATCACTTACTGCTGCAAATCCCCATCGATATAATCCTCGTATGAGGTCTTTATCGGATTCTTGGCGGGGTGTGTTCTCCATGAAGATTTGTATAAAGGCAGGTATAAAGGGGTTATCGCTTAGTAATCTGAGTAACCCAAGTTTTTAGTGGGTCGCGGGTTTTTCCCTGTTTTTCCATGGCTTTGTCTAAGGCGCGAGGGCTGTCTCCCATTTTATCTGCTATTGCGGACTGTTTTGTTTCTGTGCAGATGGCGATCCAGTTGCCGATGTTTCTTTCGAGTACATCTGGATGTAGTCCCCAAAGTTCTTCGAGGATTTTTTTGGCTTTTTCGTGTCTTGATTGTCTTTCCGGTGAGGTTTCCCGAGGTGTAAAGGCTCCGGTTCCAGTATTTCTTTGCATTTGCCAGCTTGATGGGTTAGGCGGCATATCTTCTATTCTGGCGAGTTTATGAACGGGTTGTTTTCTTGCGAAAGCTTTTTTGAGTGCTCTGCCAGCTGTGTTAATTGTGTCCATAATTGTACTGCTTTGGCGGTTGTTTGCTTCTTCATGAACTGTTCTGGCGTATTCATATGGGGTTAAGTCGCCGTCTGGGTCAACTTCTGTTTCGTATGTTGGCATAGGTGTTGATAGTTAATAATTGGCTTTATTATGCCATCAAACGAGAAAAAGTCACGAAAATCCCCGGGGATTTTCGTGACAATTGTTTGCAATTATTGCGCGATAGCTATTCTTTTTTCTCCTCGTCTTCTTCAACTACTTCTCCTTCAACAACGTCCTCTTTTTCTTCCTCGTCTTTTTCGTAGACGCGGACATCTTCGTCGTCTTCAGGCTTCGCACCTGGAGCGCCTGCGGCTTCGTACATTGCGGCTCCGACTTTTTGGATTAGTTCTGATAGGGCGTCGGAAGCTTCTTTGATTTTTCCATTCTCGGCATTTTCGTCTTCGAGAAGTTTTTTGAGTTCGTCGATTTTTTCTTGGATTGGCTTTTTGGTGTCTTCGTCGACTTTGTCTCCGGCGTCTTTGAGAGTGCGCTCACAGGTTGAGATTAGCCCTTCGGCGTTGATGCGGGTTTCGACTTTCTCTTTCTTTTTCTTGTCTTCGTCGGCGTGGATTTCGGCCTCTTTTCTGAGTTTTTCCACCTCTTCATCGGACATTCCGCTAGATCCGGTTATTGTGATGTGTTGTACTTTGTTGGTTCCTTTGTCGAGAGCTTTTACATTCAGGATTCCGTTAGCGTCGATGTCGAATGTTACTTCGATTTGCGGGACTCCGCGCGGTGCGGGTGGGATTCCATCCAGGATGAATCTGCCGAGCGATTTATTGTCGGCGGCCATTGGTCTTTCTCCTTGAAGTACATGAATTTCTACCGATGGTTGGTTGGCTGCTGCTGTTGAAAAAACTTGGGATTTGCTTGTTGGGATTGTCGAATTTCTTTCGATAAGAGGTGTCCTGACAGCTCCCATTGTTTCTATCCCCAGGGTTAAAGGTGTGACATCGAGAAGGAGGACTCCTTTAACATCTCCTTGTAAAACTCCACCTTGAATTGCGGCTCCGAGAGCTACAACTTCGTCGGGGTTGAGTCCGCTGTGCGGTTCTTTTCCGAAAATTTCTTCAACTTTCTTTTGTACACAAGGCATTCTGGTCATTCCTCCTACCAAAATGATTTCGTCCAGGTCTGATGAGTAGGTTTTGGCGTCGTCCATGGCTTTTCTGCAAGGGTCCATTGTTTTTTCCAGAAGGTCTGCGATTAAATCTTCAAGTTTTGAGCGGCTTAGTTTTAGGTTTAAGTGCTTAGGCCCGGATGCGTCCGCTGTTATAAATGGCAGGTTGATGTCTGTTTCGTGGGTTGATGAAAGCTCGATCTTGGCTTTTTCCGCGGCTTCTTTTAGCCTTTGAAGAGCCATTTTGTCTTTTGTCAGGTCGATCCCTTGATCTTTTTTGAACTCTTTAACCAGCCAGTCGATAATTTTTTCATCAAAATCATCACCTCCGAGTTGAGTATCGCCATTGGTCGAAAGGACTTCGAATTGCTTCTCGCCGTCGACATCGGCAAGTTCGAGGATGGAGACATCAAAAGTCCCTCCTCCGAGATCGAATACGGCAACTTTTTTGTCTTCTCCTTTTTTGTCCAGTCCGTATGCGAGTGCAGCGGCTGTTGGTTCGTTGATGATTCTTTTAACCTCAAGTCCGGCGATTTTCCCGGCGTCTTTGGTGGCTTGGCGTTGTGCGTCGTTGAAGTAGGCGGGGACGGTGATGACAGCTTCCGTAACGGGTTCATCGAGGTATTTTTCCGCGTCTGCTTTGAGTTTCTGGAGAATCATTGCGGCGATTTCCGCCGGTCTGTGCTGTTTGCCGTTTAGGACGATTTCCACCTCTTTGTTTTTGCCTTCAGCTGTTTTGAAAGGCATTCGGTCACAGTCTTTTTTTGCTTCTTTATAGGTGTGGCCGATGAATCTTTTGGCCGAGAAAATTGTGTTCTCGGGATTGGTGACGGATTGACGCTTGGCGATTATTCCGACAAGGCGTTCTTTATCTTTCATCGCGACTATTGAAGGCGTGGTTCTTTGACCTTCAGAGTTTGTGATAACTGTTGGTTCGCCTCCTTCCATTACTGCAACGCAGCAGTTTGTGGTTCCGAGGTCGATTCCGATGATTCTAGACATGTTAGTGTGTAGTTAAGTAGTAAAGTAGTGAAGTAGTATGTGGTGTTTTGCCTGGCGGCAAAACGGCTTTTTGTAGTTTTTTGGCGCGGGAATCGCTTCGCTTTCTCGCGCTGTTGTAGGTTAAACTTAGCACGCGACATTATAGAGTGCTAATTTGTAAGGGTCAAGAGTTTTTTTGGGTTTTGGGGCAGAGGGTATGGGGCATGAAGTTTTTCTCCAGTATCTCCATGGTTTCTCCTCCAGCCTTTTTGAACCCGACTTTTTCGTAGCAGCGGATGGCTCTTTTGTTCTCGGGGGAGACTGTTAGGGAGATTTTCGAGAGTTTTAATTCTTGAAAGCAATATTTTAAAGCTTCACGGATTGCGGTTGTGCCGTATCCTTTGTCCCAGTAGGATTTTTCGCCGATTATTATGCCGAGAGAAGGGTCTTTGTCTAAATTGTGGATTCCGATGTTGCCTATGTGGGCGTTTGTTTTTTTGTCGATTATTGCTAGGAGTTTTTCTGTTTTTTTGTTTAAATTTTCTTCAAACCACTTCTGTTCTTCTTCAAAAGTTTCCGGGAAGGGGCCTGCCATGTGACGGGTGACTTCGGGATCGTTTATCCATTTCCAGCATATATCGATGTCGGAGTGGCGGATTGGGCGGAGTAGGATTGAGGGGATAGCAATCTCTTCTAAAAGCTTTTCGAATTTTGTATATCCTGCTTTTTCATTGAAGTGTCCGGCTCCTCTTATGATATTAACTTTTGTATTTAGGGGTTTAGCGAGATCTTCCGCCAGTTCTAATGGGAAATAGGGGTCATTGTCTGAATGATATATCTGGAAATTTTTGCAGTTTTCTTTGATTTTCTTCCAGTTGAAAGGTTTGGCTACAAATGTTTTTACTAATTCATACCATTCGTTGGTTTTGGGCAGTGTTTCCGGATTGTATCCGGCTACGAAATAGGCTGATGCAACAGATTTATTTTCGAGGATTGTAAGCAGAAACGGTACCCCGAGGCTGTGTCCGATTACAATGGAGTCTTCGTTCAAGAATTCTTCATGTTTTTTGAATACTTTGAGCCAATTTTCGAGTGTATTTCCTTCCGGGGTTGGGAATTTTGGTACAAAAACTTTGCGACCTCTTTTTTCAAGTTCGTTTTTTAGCCAAGGGAACCAGTTTTCTTCCGGGTGGCCGTATGCACCGTGAATTATGAATATATTAGCTTCCATCTCCAACTTTTACTTTTGCCGGTTTTATTGCTTTTCCTTTGAATGCGAAGCCTTTTTCGAGTTCTTCTGTTATTTCGTCTTTGGGGCCGGGGCCTTGCAGGACGGCTTCGTGCAGTTCCGGGTTGAGTTGTTCGCCGATGGTTTTGATTTCTTCGAGTCCGAGCTGGGTTAAGGTGTCTATGAGTTGTTTTTCTATCGATTCGATGCCTTTGACCCATTCGTTTTCCGCGAGATTTTCCGGGAGGCTTTGGAAGGCTCTTTTCAAATTATCGATTATCGGGAAAAGTGCTTCGAGAAGTTGTACGTTTGCGAAGATCCTTAGGTCTGCTTGTTCTTCTTGTATTCTTCTTTTGAAATTCTGAAGGTCGGCGGCTGCTCGCATTGCGGTGTCTTTGAGGGTTTCGTGTTCTTCTCGGATGCGGGCGAGTTCGAGTTTGATTTCTTGGAGGTCTTGTTTGGGGTCTTTTTGGGTCATGGTTTTAGGTTGTTAGGGCAGAGGGCATCCCCGCCTTGGCGGGGTTCAGGGCATGCGGGCCTTCTCGGCCCTCGGTGGATGTTCCGCTGCGCGGAACGGTTTTTTGTAGTGAGGGCTGCAACCAGGATTTTGTCCTGCTGTAGCTATTGTAGCATTTTGCTGACTTCTTCAAGCAAGGCTTTGTTGTAGGCGTAAGGCATTCGGATTGGGCCGAGGATTCCCATGAATCCTTCGAATCCGTCTACGTTGTATTTGGTGACGACCAGTCCGCAGCTGTCGATTCTGTGGATCAGATTTTCTTCTCCGATGAAGATTTTTACTTCATTGTTTAGGTTTAAAGCTTCCAGGTTGTCGGCAAAGTACTCTCCTTCTTCGAGAACTTCGATGACTTGGCTGGCTTTCATTGGGTTTTCCTGAAATTCCGGTTGACGCAGGATGCTGGAAATTCCGAGGTAGAAAGTTCTTTTTTTATCCGGGATGGTGGCGAAGCTGACGTTTGCGGTTGCTTGTGAAAGCAACGATACTGCGTCGTAAACTTTTTCTCTGGTTTTGTCTAGTTTGTATTGAGTCTGGAGTTTTTTGAGGTTTAGAAGGGCGAGTTTGCGGGCTTTTTCGAAGTCGGCAAGCTCTTCAACATACATTCTGTATCCTGCGGCTGTCGGAATTCGTCCTGCCGAAGTGTGGGGTTGGGTAATCAGACCTTCTTTCTCCAAAAAAGCCATGTCGTTACGGATGGTTGCGGGGCTGAAGTTGAGTTTGTAACTGACTACTATGGTTTTCGACCCGACAGGTTCGGCGGATCCGACGAACTGCTTGATTATCGCTTGGAGGATTTTTTGTTTTCTGGGGTCGAGGTTTGGCATTTAGTGAAGTAACGAAGTAGTATTTAGTGAAGTAACAGGTGAAGTTTAATTGGTGGTGTTGTGTTTGACAAGAGCTCAACCTGTTTGATATGTTGCGATCTTATTTTTTAAAAATATTTATGTCACAAGAAACTCAAAAATCATCTCAAGAAATGCTTGAGAAAATACAAGATGATGCGGCGGAGCTTATGGATCTTTTTGATATTGCTCTTAAGGAAGGGGTTTTGGGGGAAGGGAAGGGTTTTCGGGGTAAGGAGAGGTTTAATTTGCTTTTTCCTCAAGAGGTTCCTCGTTCGACAAGAGATAGCATGGGCTTCAGGCAGGATTATGATTTTGCGGGGTTTAAATATGAAAGCGAGGTGGCAAGAATGAGAGACATGTCGAATGATCCTTCGGAGGCTTATGAGCGCAGGGGTGCTTTTTCCGAGGCGTTTAAAGTGTCTTTTGCCAAGAAAAATCGTGAAGATGGGGTGGTTTATGATGCTGTTTTTATTGTTAGAACACCTGATGGTGAATATGATCGTTATTGTCTTGATGAGGACAGTGATTTTACTGGGGATTCTAAATTTGTCTTGAATTATCCGGATGCGATGCGGAAGTTTGAGGAGTTCCTTTTGTTTGCTGCCGAAGTTTTGAATGAGGAGATGGAGGGTTCGCCATTCCAAGTGTTGCGAAAACAGATCAGGAATCGTCTTGGAGTTCCTTCTGTTAGTGGTATTATTGATCGGGCTCGAGAGGCGGTTTCCAGTTGTCTTTGTTACGATCAGATTGTTGCGGCGGAGGTACTTGGGATTCCGGGGAAAGGCAGTGAAGTAGCGAAGTAGTATGTAGTGAAGTAGTGCGTGGGATTGTATTTTAAGTAAAATTGGGAAATGGGAAAATCCCCAAAAAATAATATTGAGGCTGGAGAGTTTTTAGTTGTTGATTAGGCTTCCGCTTGTCCAATATACGCAGCCAATTCAACGAGTCTCACCGAATATCCCCATTCGTTGTCGTACCAGGCGAGGACTTTTAGCATATTGCCATCTATCATCATGGTTGAAGGAGCGTCGATAATTGAGGAAAAATTGCTTTTGATGTAGTCGCTTGAGACGCAAGGTTCTTCGCAGTATTCCAAGATTCCTTTTAGTTCGCCTTGTGCGGCTTCTTTGAAGGCTTTGTTTACTTCTTCTTCTGTTGTTTCAGTGCTTAGTTCGCAGACCAGGTCGACGATGGAGACTGTTGGGGTTGGGACTCTTATGGACATTCCGTTAAATTTGCCTTCGAGTTCCGGGATTACCATTCCGATTGCTTTTGCGGCTCCTGTTGTTGTTGGGATTAGGTTCAAAGCTCCCGCTCTAGCGCGGCGAGGGTCTTTGTGGGAGCTGTCGATTATATTTTGGTCGTTTGTGTAGGAGTGGATTGTTGTCATTAAACCTTTTACAATGCCGAATTTGTCGTTTAGGACTTTGGCGACGGGGGCGAGGCAGTTTGTTGTGCAGGATGCGTTTGAGATCAGTTTGTCGGTTTCCGGGTTAAAAGTTTTTTCGTTTACGCCAAGGACAATTGTTCGGTCCAGATCTTTACCGGGTGCGCTGATTAGGACTCTTTTTGCTCCGGCCTTGAGGTGTTTTTCTGCGCCTTCACGGGTGCGGAATACTCCTGTTGATTCGACTGCGATATCTATTCCGAGCTGTCCCCACGGGAGGTTTTCGGGTTCTCTGTCTCCGAAGACTTTTAATTCTTTTCCATCGATGATTATTGAATTTCCTGAGATTTGGATATCGGCTTTGAGTGGGCCGTAAACAGAATCGTATTTGAGCAGGTGTGCGAGTTGGTCGATTGGTGATGGGTCGTTGATGGCTACAACTTCAACCAGGTCTGCCATGAGGTTTGCGCGGAAAAAAGCGCGTCCGATTCGTCCGAATCCGTTGATTGCAACTCTGGGTTTCATTTGGTGAGGGGTTAGGGTCTAGGGTTTAGGGTAGAGTGGCTAGCGATGGTTATTATAGCGGAAAATTGGGATTTTGAAGGCAGTAAGTCTTGACTATTTTTCAAAACTGTTTTTTAAATATACTGCTATGAATTGGAACAAGATTTTAACAATTTTGCAAGAAGGGGGGATTATTACGCATCCAACAGATACGTGTTACGGTCTTGCGTGTGATCCTTTTAATGAAAAGGCTGCCCGGGAATTGTATGAATTAAAGGGTATGCCGCGGGAAAAACCTTTGACTTGGATGGTGGGTTCGATGGGGGAGGCAATGGCTATCAAGGATTTTTCGCAGAAAGCTGTTATGTTGGCGAGCGAATGTTGGCCGGGGGATCTTACTTTGGTGATTGATGGGCAGGGGCTCCGTGTTCCGGGGGACGACTTTACTCTTGAGCTTTTGAAAAGATGGGGAGGGCCGCTTATTACTACGAGTGCTAACTTGAGTGGGGAAGAGGCTCCTTATTCTGCGGATCAGGCTCTTTCTGGAGATTTTTTGGTGGATTTTGGGAAGATACCGAGAAATAAACCTTCGAGGGTTGTGAGGGTTGAAGGGGATAGGGTGGAGGTGCTGAGGGATTAGTGTGTTGAATGTTCAATTTTCAATTGCGGTGTTTTGCTTTTGCAAAACGATTTTTTTGGAAATTAAACATTGAAGATTAAACGGTTTTAAAACTACCTCTACCGTCTTTATTGCAAGATAATGGCGTGAGTTTTTAAAGCAACACCTGCAACCCTGAAATCACTCCTGTTACGGCTAATGTGATTAATGTCCCGCTCAGGATTAGGCCGATGGTTATCAGGCAGAGGGATTTCCAGAATTCTATTCCGAGTAGAAATGCGATTAATGCGCCGGTCCAGGCTCCGCTTCCTGGTAGTGGGACCATTACGAAGATTATGAGGAAGATTTCGCCCCAGACTATGAATTTGTGGGCGTGCTTGGAGTGTGTTTTTTTGAAAAGTTTTTCGAAGAAGTTGTCGAACCATTTGGAGTGTTTGCGGAACAGGTTCGAGATTGGGCCGAGGAGTTTCAGAATGATGATTGCAACCAAAATATTGCCGAGGATTGCCCAGATCCAGGCGTGGTATGGGTCCATCCCGAGTACGCCTACCGCATACGGGATTCCTCCTCTAAGTTCTGTTAGAGGGAGCATTGAGAGCAGGAATGTTAGTAGTTCGTTAGGCATTTTTTTTGTTAGTACCAAGTAATGAGTACCAAGTAATGAGTACCAAGTAATGAGTACCAAGTAATGAGTACCAAGTAATGAGTACCAAGTAATGAGTACCAAGTAATGAGTACCAAGTAATGAGTACCAAGTA